>Ga0207657_10000386_pt1 | contig 46458 bp, 42 predicted proteins | sample KBSC33metaG_FD_184316 | JGI IMG/M metagenome (GOLD analysis project Ga0207657, IMG submission 184316) | Corn rhizosphere microbial communities from Kellogg Biological Station, Michigan, USA - KBS C3-3 metaG (SPAdes) (version 2) | ecosystem: Host-associated > Plants > Roots > Rhizosphere > Soil ... | reverse complement strand
GGACCACCTACCGTGCGGGGCGGAGTTTTAGTTCTCCGCTACTACCTCACCGCTGTACGCTCCGCGAAAGGGTCTAGAATTCCGCTCACGTGGTCCTTGGCCCCCGGTGGGTGGGACGGACTCTCACGCCAGCAAGGTAGCGCGGGTGGTTGGCGTTGGGCTGGAGCCCGGAACTTGAGGTCATTGATAAAGAGGGAGAAAGCATCCCGCTCACTCTTCGCGAACGGCGAGGGCTTGTGTCACACTGAAATTCACACTCATGAGAGAACGAATTCGGTCGACGACGATCCTGTGTGTCCGCCGCGACGGCAAGGTAGTGATGGCCGGCGATGGGCAGGTGACGCTGGGCTCGGAGGTATTGAAGAGCTCTGCTAAGAAGCTCCGGCGCTTGTTTAACGGCAAGATTCTGGCTGGATTCGCGGGTTCGACCGCGGACGCCTTCGCGCTGTTCACGCGCTTTGAAACCAAGCTGGAGCAGTTCAACGGCAACCTGTCGCGCTCGGTAGTGGAGATGGCGAAGGACTGGCGTACAGACCGCATGCTGCGCCATCTGGAAGCGCTGCTGCTGGTGGCGGATCCGACCAACACTTTCATTCTCAGCGGCACGGGGGACGTTATCGATCCCGACGACAATATCGCGGCCATTGGCTCGGGCGGGGCTTTCGCCAAAGCGGCTGCCACGGCGCTGATGGAGAACACCGCGCTCTCCGCGCATGAGATCGTGGCGAAGGCCATGGCGATTGCCGGCAAGATCTGCATCTACACCAACGAGAGCGTGGTTTTTGAGGAGCTGGGCTGAGGGCTTTTTCCCAGCCGGCCAGGTTTGACGCGGCTTCCTTTTGGGTATGCCACACTGGAAGTTTGATAACAATTATGAAGCATTTCACCGGCGGGGGGCGTAGCGAGTGGTGATCTATCTCCCTGCCCAGACGTCCGAGGATACGCCGCTGCTCGACGAGCTGACGCCGCGGGAAATCGTCCGCGAGCTGGATAAGTACGTCATCGGCCAGGGCGACGCGAAGAAGGCTGTCGCGATTGCTCTGCGCAACCGCATCCGCCGCCAGAAGCTCGACCCGGAAATGGCGGAAGAGGTGATGCCCAAGAACATCCTGATGATCGGGCCGACCGGGGTGGGCAAAACCGAGCTGGCGCGGCGTCTAGCGAAGCTGGCCAATTCGCCGTTTCTGAAGGTGGAAGCCAGCAAGTTCACCGAGGTGGGTTATGTGGGCCGCGATGTCGAATCGATGATCCGCGATCTGGCGGAGATCGCGATCGACATGGTGCGCGAGGAACGGCTGAATGAAATCGGCGAGCGCGCCGAGCGTAACGCTGAAGAGCGGCTGCTGGATCTGCTGATGCCTCCTCCGGGCGAGACGACGGAGGCGCCGGAGAGCGTCGACCGCACTCGCGAAAAGTTGCGCGAACGGCTGCGGGCCGGCAAGCTGGATGACCGCATGGTGGAAGTGGATGTGAAGGAGCGGGGACCCACGTTTGAGGTTTCCACCCTGGGCGGCATGGAGGAGATGGATATCAACCTCAAGGACGTGCTGCCGGGTTTGTTCGGCGGACGCACCCGCAAGCGCAAGATGCGCGTGGGCGAGGCCATGGACTATCTGGTCCAGGAAGAAGAACAGAAACTGGTCGACATGGACCAGGTGACGCGCATCGCGATCGAGCGCGTGGAGCGCAGCGGCATCATCTTTCTCGACGAGGTGGATAAAATTGCGGGCCGGGAGGGCGGCCACGGCCCGGATATCAGCCGCGAGGGCGTGCAGCGCGACATCCTGCCGATCGTCGAAGGCACTACCGTGAATACGCGCTACGGCTTCGTGCGCACGGATCATATTCTGTTCATCGCGGCGGGTGCGTTTCATGTATCGAAGCCCAGCGATCTGATTCCGGAATTGCAGGGGCGCTTTCCCATTCGCGTGGAGCTGAAATCGCTGAATGAGGCGGATTTCATCCGCATTCTGAAAGAGCCGAAGAACGCGTTGATCAAGCAGTATCAGGCGCTGCTCGATACCGAGGGGATCAAGCTGACGTTTAGCGAGGACGCGATCCAGGAGATTGCATCCTTCGCGACGCGCGTGAACGAATCGATGGAGAACATCGGGGCGCGGCGCCTGCATACGATTCTGGAGAAACTGCTGGAAGAGGTATCGTTCGACGGGCCGGATCTGAAGAAGAAAGTCGTGAAGGTCGATGCGGCCTACGTGCGCAAGCAACTTGCCGATATCGTGAAGGATCAGGACCTGAGCCGTTACATTTTGTGACCCGCGCCGCTGCCCTGTTTTGCATACTCTGGCTGGCGGGTTGCGCATACATAGGCCCGCCGAAGCCGCCCGCGCTCGAGATTCCCGCGCCGATTACCGACCTTCGCGCCGCCGAGTATGGCGATCAGATTCTGGTACAGTTCACAATCGGGGCGCTCACTACCGACGGTCTCGCGCTTAAGAGTGTAAAAACGGTGGAACTACGGGTGGCCGGAGGGGTTTCGCCGCAAGTGCTGCGCATACGGGCGAGCGGGCCAGGACCAGTAGATGACAATTTCCCGGCGAAAGATTGGGTGGGAAAGCAGGTGACCCTGACGGTGCGGGCCACGGGTCCGAAGGGGAAAGCGTCGGAGTGGTCGAACCCGGTGGCGCTGGCGGTGGGTGAGCCATTGGCGACTCCGGCCGACGTCAAAGCTGTTTCGGATCCAAAAGGTGTGCGCTTAACCTGGGTCGGTTCGTTTGGGAGTGAAGCGGGCGGGCGCTATCGAATTTTTAGAGGCGCGGGCGATGCCATGCCGCAGCGGCTCGCGGAATCAGACAAGCCGGAGTATCTTGACACCGCGGTGGACTTCGGGTCCCCCTACCGGTATTTCGTGCAGGCACTAGTGGGAGAGCTGCGGCAGAGCGAGGTTTCCGCCACCGTCGGTGTCACGCCGGCGGATACGTTTCCTCCAGCGGTGCCGGCGGAACTCACGGCGGTGGCGGGCGTCAACTCGATTGAGTTGTCGTGGCGGCCGAATACAGAAGAGGATTTGGCGGGCTATCAGGTATACCGCTCGGTCGAGGGCAGCGCGCCGGAGAGAATCGCCGGACCCGTTGATGCGCCGAATTTCAGCGACCGCACCGTGGAGATTGGCAAGAAGTACAGCTACACGATCACTGCCGTCGATCGCACTGGAAACGAGAGCGCGCACTCGGCGGCGGCAGAGGTCACGGCGCAATAGGTTGCGGCGCCGGTTCGGAGTCCCGAAAATAGCGCGCGGCGGAGTGGGCGACAAGCAGTAGGAGTAAGGATCCCATTCCGTTGGCAAGGGCGTCGACCGTCATTAAGCCTCGCACGGCGCCGTACTTGTATCCGACGCCATCCAGCCACGTCATGTAGAGAATCGGGACATTGCCGGTGGCGACGAACAACGCGTAGGCGGTGCCTGCGGCGTGGTGGCGGCGTCCCATCACTTCGAGCACTAGCGCCGTGAAAACCGCATACGCGAAACCGGCGGCAATCGAGTAGCCGGAATAACCCAGCGCGTAGGTCCAGGGCGTATGCGGCGCGAAGGCGAGGTACGCCGCGAACAGCGCGGATAAGCCGCCCGAAAGCGCGTAGGCTTGCATGCGATTCATACGGTCGCACACGAAACCGCCCACCAGGCTGCCGAGGGCGCTGAGCAAGCCTCCGGCGATTCCGGAAATCCACATTACTTCGCCGGCGGGCGCGTGGTAATCGGGTCCCAGTCCGGAAGCTAGATTGGCGACGGCGGCGCTGCCGACTGGCGAAAGAAAAAAGACCAAACCTACCAGCGTCCGGCGGGACCAGAGGACATCGCGCAGATCCTTAAACAAGTCCTTGAAGACCGGTATCACGGCGCGCCGATGCGGGGCCGGCTCGCGGATCAGAAGCGCGGCGGTGGCCGGCAGAAAGATCAGCACGAACACGCCGAACGCGAGTCCCGGCAGGTTTACGCGGTCCGCCAGCCAGATCGCCATGCCTCCGCCGACAGTGCCGCCGCCGAGATTCCCGGCCTGATACCAGCCGCTGGCGCGCCCTCGCACACGGGGATCAAGGAATGACAGGAGCGCGCCGTTCGCCGACGAAATCAGGCTGCCGACTGTGCCGGATGCGACGAGCAATACGGTCAGGATGCCCAAGGACCCAGCAGAAGACAACACGGCAAGAGCCGCGAATGATCCAGCGCCGGCGGCGGAGAGCAGTATCCAGGAGCGGCGGCGCAGGCCGAGATCGACCACCGGCGAATAGAGGAAATACCAGACGTTTGGAATGCTGGCGAGTGCAACGATTTCCGCGATGCGATCCACTGCGACGCCTTGGCGGCGGAGCACGTACGGCATCAGGATGACGATGATCGCGTTGGAGAGGCCGTTGGGAATCCCTAAAATTCCAAATAGCCAGGGCGAATTGTGCTTTACCGCGGATTCATCGGCCAACGGTTCATTGTAAGCGAGCGGGATAGTGGAGCGAAGGTGGAGGGGCGACTGGTGGCGCCGCGAATGATCAAAATGTCGTCTGTCCCCTTTTTGGCTATTTGGTCTTGCGACGTTTGACCAGGCGCTTGCGCCAGCGGCGGGCGATGGAAGGCGTGGCGAAGGCCTGGTCCAGCAACTCGGTTTGCTCGCGGGTATGTACTTTGGCGGAGCCGGGCGCGGTGGAGGCGCTCTCCGGACGTCCCGCGTAGCCCAGTGCGCGGGCTTCATTGGCCATGATGCGCTGCAGGCGCGTGCGCATGAAGATCCAGGCGCCCATGTTTCTCGGCTCTTCCTGAACCCACACGACGCCGCTCGCGGCTTTGTAGCGCTCGATGACGGCGCGAATTTCGGCTTCGGGGAACGGATAAAGCTGCTCGATGCGCACAATGGCGGTCGAGGCGGCGGTTTCGTCGGTAGCCTTGCGCGCCTCGCGGGCGGCCAGCACTTCGTAATAGACTTTGCCGCTGCACAACAGGATCTTGCGGATGGCCGCGGGATTCGCCACTGTCGGATCGTCGAGCACGGGATGGAAGGCGCCCTTGGTGAGATCGTCGACGGTGGAAATTACCTGCGGATGGCGCAGCAGGCTCTTGGGCGACATGACAATCAGGGGCTTGCGCAATCCGCGCAGATCGGAGCCGCCGCGCATCTGGCGGCGCAGCAGATGGAAGTACTGCGCGGGGGTGGTGCAGTTCACTACCTGAAGATTGCTTTCGGCGGATAGCTGCAAGAAGCGCTCCAGGCGCGCGCTCGAATGCTCGGACCCGCCGCCTTCCTGGCCGTGAGGCAGCAGCATCACCAGGCCGCTGGGCTGTCCCCATTTCGATTCCGCAGAGGCAATGAACTGGTCGATCATGATCTGTGCGCCGTTGGCGAAATCGCCGTACTGCGCTTCCCACACCACGAGACTGAAGGGATCGGCAACGCTATAGCCGAATTCGAAACCCACCACGCCGTATTCACTGAGCGGGCTGTTATAAACTTCAAAGTCCGCCAAGCCGGGCACCAAGTGCGCCAGTGGCACGTAAACGGCGCCGGATTCGTAATCGTGATAAGTGGCGTGGCGGTGGCTGAAAGTACCGCGGGCCGCGTCCTGACCGCTCAGACGAACCGAAGTGCCTTCGAGCATCAGGCTGCCGAACGCCAGCGTCTCGGCGAGCGCCCAGTCGACAGAGTTATCGCGCAGCGCCGCGGCACGCTTCTCCACCAGACGCGCGAGTTTCGGATGAACTTTGAAACCGGCGGGGAACTCCGTGATGGTGAGGAGGACCTGTTCGAGCGCCAAGTGGCTGGCGCCGGTGAGCGGCAGGTCCTGCGGCATCGAACCCGGCTCGACCGGGCTGAGCTCCAGCAACTCCCACTCTTCCTTGTTCTTTTGCGTCTGGTCGTAGATCTCGTAGAGATACTTTTTCTGCGCTTCCTGCAAAGCGGTGATCTCGTCAGCAGTGATCACGCCCTCTTGTTGAAGGCGCGCGCCATACAGCGTCCCCGAAGATTTGTGATCTTTCAACTGGCGATAGAGCACCGGCTGCGTGTAGCTGGCGTCATCGCCTTCGTTATGGCCGTGCTTGCGCCAGCAGAGGACATCGATCACAACGTCACGGTGAAAGCGCTGCCGGAAATCGAAAGCCATCTGCGCGGCGCGGGTGCACGCTTCCGGGTCATCTCCGTTGACGTGGAACACGGGCGCATGCACCATCAGCGCCACATCCGAGCAATAGCCGGTAGAACGCCCTTCGCTGGGATTGGTGGTGAAGCCGATTTGATTATTGATGATCAGATGAATGGTGCCGCCGGTGTTATAGCCGTCAACCTGCGACAGATTCAGCGTCTCGGCTACGATGCCCTGCCCCGCCATAGCCGCGTCGCCGTGAATCAGCAGGGGAATCACGCGCTCGCGTGAATGATCTTCGAGGCGATCCTGCTTGGGCCGCACAATGCCTTCGACCACCGGATTCACAGCTTCGAGATGACTGGGATTGGGAGCCACGGAAACGCGGATAGCCCCGCCCCCGGGCATCTGACGCCGGTTGCTGGCGCCAAGGTGATACTTCACATCGCCGGCGCCTTCAAAATCGATTTCGGAAATCTCGCCTTCAAACTCGGAGAACAGTTGCGCTATGCCCTTGCCAATGACGTTCGCGAGCACAGTCAGACGGCCGCGATGCGCCATCCCGATGACGCACTCGTCGACGTTGCCGAGCGTGGCGCGATCCAGCAATTCGTCGATGACGGCAATAATGGATTCGCCCCCTTCGAGGGAAAAACGCTTGTGGCCCTTGAAGCGATTTTCAAGGAAACTTTCGAAGCCTTCCGCGTTGATGACGCTCATCAGCGCCCGGCGCTTGGCTTCAGCATCGAGCTTCCATAGGTGGGCGCCCGGCTCCAGTTGCTGCAGGAACCAGCGGCGCTCGTCGGGATTCTCGCACTGCATGAACTCGACGCCCATTTTGCCGGCGTAGGTGAGACGCAGGCGATCGATCAAGTTGCGCAGCGTGACGACGCCGAAGGAGCCGGCGTCAAACGTGCGATCGAGATCCCAAATGGTGAGGCCGTGAGCGGAGGGATCGAGATCCGGAGCCGGGACCCGAGGAATGCCGAGCGGATCGATATCGGCAGCCAGATGGCCGCGCTCGCGCCAAGCCTGAATGAAACTCGCTACTGCCGCTTGCTTGGCGGGGTCGGCGTTGACGGAGGGCGCGGAGGGCGGCTCCACTTCCCATCGAATGGGCTTGGATGGAATGGCGAGATCGGCGTAAATCTTGTCGTAGAACGCGTCTTCGCCTTCGAGCAGCGCCTGCATCTGCGCCAGGAACAGGCCCGACTCAGCGCCCTGGATCACACGATGATCGTAGGTGCAGGTTACGGTCATGACCTTGCTGAGGCCCAACGCAACGCGGGCGGCTTCGGTCATACCGCGATATTCCGGCGGGTAGTCGATGGCGCCGGTGGCGATGATGGCGCCTTGTCCGGGCATCAGCCGCGGAACCGAACCCACGGTGCCGACGGTACCGGGATTGGTGAGCGAGATAGTGGTGCCTTCGAAATCCGCCACTGTCAGTTTATTGCCGCGCGCGCGGGTGACGATGTCGTCGTAGGCGGCGAGGAATTCGGCGAAGTTCATCGCTTCCGCGCTCTTGACAGAAGGGACTTTTAGCGATCGTGCGCCGTCCTTGCCTGCGACGTCCACGGCGAGGCCGATATTAACGTGGCCGCGGTGAATGCGCAACGAGTCATGGCCGTTGCCGGAAAACGCATCGTTGAGCGCCGGAACTTTTTCGATGGCGCGCACGATGGCCCAGGCGACCAGGTGAGTGTAGGAAAGCTTGCTCTGGCCGTGAGCGGTGCGATGCGCGTTGATGGCACGGCGGTTCTCGTCCAGCACCTTGACGGGCAGCACGCGCAGGCTGGTTGCGGTAGGAACCGTGAGGCTCGCCGCCATGTTCTCGGCGATCTTCAGCGCAGGGCCACGCAGCGGCACTGCCTGATCGCCCTGGCTCATCGATACGGCGGGACCGCCGGCAGCAGGCGCCGGCAGCGCCCTCATCTCGAGCGGAGTTTCCAGGCCCGGCTCGATGGGAATGAGGTTACCGTTCGCCGGCAGACCGTTGGGATTCAGGCGGTCGCTATCGGCGTCAAACACCTGCTTCCAGCCGGAGTCTACAGTTTGGCGATCGTAAAGGTATTGGTGATACAGCTCATCTTCGAGCCAACTGTTTACACTTGGAGCGGTGGGTTCAGACATCGGGGTTTCTGACTACCATAATATCTGATGGTTAAGGCGCTCATCTTCTCGGACATTCATAACGACGGGCGTGCGCTCGCGAAACTGATGGCGATCGACGCTGAGGTTTATTTCGCGGCAGGGGACCTGGTGAGCTGGGCTCGCGGGCTCGACAAAATGGGGGATCTGATGAAGAGCCGGGCAGGACGGGTCTACGTGCTGCCGGGCAATCACGAATCGGCGAGCGACATCGCTGCGTTTTGCGAGCGCTTCGGATTCGTGGACTTTCACGGTGCGACGGCGGAAATCGGCGGCGTGCGCTTCGCGGGACTGGGCTACTCGACTGTGACGCCTTTCGACACGCCGGGCGAATACGGCGAGGATGAAATCGCTGAGCGGCTGGAGAAGTTCGCGGCGTGGAAACCGCAGGTGCTGATCTGCCACTCGCCACCGCTGGGCACGCCACTCGATCGTATCAAGGAAGGATTGCATGCCGGGAGCCGCGCGGTGCGCGAGTTCATCGAGAAGCATCAGCCCGAGTACTTTTTCTGCGGGCACATTCATGAGGCGGAGGGCCTCGTCTTCCAAATCGGTGCAACACGGGCGATGAATGTGGGGAAAAAGGGGTATTTGCCGGAAATTTAGCTGCAATAGGAGGAGCCAGAAGGTATGTCAAGTCGCAGCTCAAAAGACCAGCTTCTGAATTCGCTGAGCCAATACCGCGGATTCGTGTTTCGCTGGCAGCGTTGGGAACAGTTGTCGCCCGATTGGGATCATGATCATTGCCACGGTTGCTGGGCTCGGTTTGCCGCGCGACCGGATGATTGGCAAGGCTTAGTCCGAACCGAAGGCTGGGTCACACTTTGGCCTGCAGACGAAACGGCAGACAAATTGGTCACCGAACTCCGTGAAAACGGATATGTGTGTGTCCCCTCTCCAAAGCCGGCTGGATTCCAACTCGATTGGATTTGCCCTGAATGCTTTGAAACTGTTCGGCAGGATCTAGAACTTACTATCAATCCAACGCACCCTCAGTGGAAGCTTGCAGGATTGTGATCGGCAGCACATCTGGCTCCCCACGGTTGAGTACCTGACAGCGATTCGCTAAGTGTATTGCGCTACGCTTGAGATATGGGCGCGATGCGCAGTCCCGCGGTTTCTGGGCTTCCCGAGCAGTCCTATCAGCTTGAGCATCCCAGCGCCGAGGCGATCTGGAAACGTGCCGTCGAAGTCTTCGGCAGCGAAGAGCTGGCGCGGAAATGGATGGATACGCCGCTTCCGATCCTGGGCCAAGCGACACCGGAACAACATTCCTCTTCGGGCGACGCTGCGAAGCAGCGTGAGATCCTCACGATCCTGGGACGGATCGACTACGGGATGTTCAGTTAGCAGATGCGGATCTTCCGGCTCCATCGCCGGCAACGAGCGGCTTCCGATTATAGCGGCTCCCTGCGCTTCGCCAGCCGCTGGAATCCGGCGGGAACGCCGATGCTGTATGCTTCGACGGCGCTTTCGCTGGCGTGTTTGGAATTGCTGGTCCACGTGAGTCCGGAGCAGATTCCGCTGGATTTTGTGTACACTACCGCCGTCATTCCGACGGAACCGGTGGCCCATGATTTTCACGGCACCCTTCGCGATGCCGAGTCGACGCGCCGCTATGGGCAATCGTGGGCGGCATCGCTGACGTCGCTCGCAATCTATGTTCCATCCGTGATCATCCCGGCTGAATCGAACGTGCTAGTGAACCCCGTGCATGATGCGTTTCAGGACGTGGTGTGGGATAGCCCGCGGCTTTTTGAATTCGATCCGCGGCTGCTAAGAGGGTCGGGCGCGATCCTTTAGGCCAAGCACGTTCCGTTCGACTGCAAGAAGCACGAGAAAGATCGCCAAGGACGCCGAGGATACGATAGCCCAGGGTCTGCCGGCCAGCGCGAAACCGAAGGGGATGGGCGTGGACAAGAGAGTCGCGGCGATTCTGGAGGCCGGGGCTGCCGAGCGGAAGATGGTAAGCAAAATCGGCAGCAGCAAAAGCGACGCGTCATATCCGTAAACATGCGGGACGATCCACAGCGACGCCGCTGCGGTTAGCGCAAACATCCGCCACAGAGGCGCGGCCCTTATGCTCCACAGGAAGACCACGACCGCGGCTCCGACCAACAACGCGCTCGCCCAAGGTGTTTCGATTCCGAGATTCGCCAACATTCCTTGGAAGCTGATCATGAGTTCGGGGGAGGGCGAAAGGTGGTCGAGACTTTTATTCTGGAGAAGCGCCGTGTACACGCGAAGAGAGTTGATTCCGCCAAGCGCGACGCAGATCCCGACTAGAGCCAGGGCCGTGGCGCAGAAGCCGGCGAGCATCCGCCAACGCCGCTGCACCAGCAGAGCCACGGGCCATAGCAGAATCAGATGGAATTTCACTAGCATCAACGCGAGCGCGGCGCCGGCCGCGAACCAGCGGCTGCGCTCGGCGAGCTCGAACGCGAGGATGAAGAGCGCCAGCATCATGACGCAGTCCTGGCCGCTTGCGATGCCGAGCGGGCACGGAAGAAAGAGCGCCGCAAAGACCAGAGCGTCCGCACCGAAACGCCGCCAGCTCCACGCCCAGCAAGCCAGCAGCAGAGCGCTCTGAGCGGCGATCCACACTATGAACGCTGTGCCATAAGGCAGCAGCGCGAGAGGCATCAGAAGAGCGGCGTAAAATGCCGGACGCACGAACGGAACCAGTGAGGGAAGCTGCGGGAAGATGCGCCTTTCCCGCGCGAGCTGAACTTCCGGATCGTGCAGATCGGCGAAGTGACCTTCGCGGGCGAGCGAAGCGCCCGTGTAAATGTTCAAGAAGTCGTGGGAACGGGCAGCGGGGAGGATCAACGAACCGAGTGCGATCCACATCGCGCTCAGCCCGACAACGGTGAGGCCGACCCACAACGGAATTCGCGCCATTCGTTTCCTTCGAGTATACAATTGCTAAACTCGTATTGAATGACCCTCGACGAATTGGAAAGAGAATACGTTACGCTCCGCCAGCAGGCAGACGCTGTGCGGAGCTATCTTTGACGCGCCCGCGCGCAAATCCCAGCTAGCCCTTACCCAAGAACAGATCAACGCACCGGACTTCTGGTCCAGCCCGGAGAAGAGCCAGAAGATCATGCAGGATCGTAAGCGTCTGGAAGAGCAAATCGACCAGGAAGCGAAGATCGCAGGACTGGCCTCCGATCTCGACACGCTGTTCGAGCTGGCGCGCGAAGGCGAGAACGTCAACGCGGATCTGGAGCGTGAGATGGGCAGCCTAACGGCGTATCTCGAGAAACTCGAGACCAAGATGCTGCTCTCGGGCGAGAACGACGCGCGCAGTGCCATCGTCACGATTCATCCGGGTGCGGGCGGGACTGAGAGTCAGGACTGGGCCGAGATGCTGTTGCGGATGTACCTGCGCTGGGCTGAGCGCAATCGCTACGAAACCGTGATCACGGACCGCCTGGAGGGCGAGGGCGCGGGCATCAAATCGGTGACGTTTGAAGTCAATGGCGAGAACGCGTACGGGTTGCTGCAAAGCGAAGTGGGCGTGCACAGGCTGGTGCGCATTTCGCCTTTCGACGCTAACGCACGCCGCCATACTTCGTTTGCTTCGGTGTTTGTCTATCCGCAGATCGACGACGAAATCGTGATCGACATCCGTCCGGAAGACTTGCGCGTGGATACGTTCCGCGCGTCGGGCGCAGGCGGCCAACACGTTAATCGCACGGACTCGGCAATCCGCATGACGCATCTGTCGACGGGCATCGTGGTGCAGTGCCAGAACGAACGCAGCCAGCATAAGAACCGCGCGAGCGCGATGAAGCAGCTCCGCGCGAAACTCTACGAGCACGAACTGGCGAAGAAGCGCGTCGAGGAGCGCAAGCTCGAAGACACCAAGCTTGGGATCAACTTCGGCAGCCAGATCCGCAGCTATGTGCTGGCGCCTTACCGCATGATCAAGGATCATCGGACCAAGCTGGCCATCGGCGACGTGGACCGGGTGTTGGATGGCGATCTGGAAGCGCTGATCCACGCCTATCTGGTGCTTCTCAAGACCGGCAAGACCGTTGCCGCCGCGGGCGCCGATAGCGACGATCTGGATTAGCGATGATCACGATCCAGGAAGCCGCGGAGCGAATCCGCGCCGGTGAGTTAGTGGCGTTTCCGACCGAAACGGTCTATGGGCTGGGCGCGAACGCACTCGACGCAGCGGCCGTAGCGCGAATTTACGAATTGAAGGGGCGGCCGGCGACAAGTCCGTTAATCGTACACGTGGCGTCCGTCGAAATGGCGCAAACTCTTGTCACCGAGTGGCCGCCTGAAGCCGAGGAGCTTGCGCGCCGATATTGGCCGGGGCCGCTAACGCTGGTGCTCCCGAAAGCGCCTGCGATTCCAGACATCGTGACGGCGGGTCTGCCGACCGTAGGAATTCGCGTGCCGAATCATCCGCTGGCGCTGGCGTTGATCCGGATGGCGGGCGTTCCGTTGGCCGCGCCCAGTGCGAATCGGTTTATGGGTTTATCGGCTACTACGGCAGCACATGTTCGCGAGGCTTTCGGCGATGAAGTGCCGGTGCTGGATGGCGGCCCATGCCAGGTGGGGATCGAGTCAACGGTCGTGTCGATTGTCGCGGGGAAAATGGTACTGTTGCGGCCGGGGATGATTTCGATTGAAGACGTGGAGCAAGCGAGCAACCCGTCAACTGATACGGCGCATCCGGCTCCGGGAATGCACCCACGGCATTACAGCCCGCGCACACCGCTGATATTATCCAAGGACGCTGACCCACGAGGCGCATACGTCTGGATCAACCAGCCTGCGCATGCTTGTCATTCCGTTCAAATGCCGTCGAGTCCAGAATCTTACGCGGCGCGGATCTATGGCGTCCTGCATGAACTGGATCGCGAAGGGTGGCCGGTGATCAGCGTCGAACCGCCGCCGGACACAGTAGAATGGGCAGCGGTACGCGACCGGCTGCAGAGAGCCTCATCCAAGTGAACCTCATCGAAGACATCGACCAAACTCTCACCGCGACGCCGACGCTCTGGTGGCTGGGCCGCGCCGGTTTCGTCGTGCGTTTCGCCAATATTACGTTTTACGTAGACCCGTTCCTCTCGCATCCAGGCGCGCTGATCGAAGGCTCGGCTGTCCGCAATGCCGATATGATACTCGCGACACATGCGCATCCGGGCCATCTGGACGCGCCTTCGGTGATCGCAATGCTCGAAGGATCCAAAAGCGCAAAGTTGATTCTGCCCAAGAGCGCCGCGGACCAAGCTCACGCCGCCGGCATTCCGTATCCACGCATGACCACCACCGATGCCGACCTGCGCGTGGAATATTTCAAAGACAATCTGTACGCCCGTATTTACGCCGTGCCTTCCGCGCATCCGCAACTGGACAGGACTCCGATCGGAGGTTACCCGTATCTGGGCTACCTGATCCGCTTCGGGCGTTGGACCATATACCACGCGGGCGATTGCGTGCCCTACGACACGCTCGCGGACCGCCTGCGCCCCTACAACGTGAGCGTCGCGCTGCTGCCCGTGGGCGGCAAGAATTTTTCGGTGAGCGAAGCCGCGCAATTGGCCGAGGATATCCGAGCCAAGTGGCTGGTGCCGATGCATTACGAGTCCGGCCAGGAAAACGATTTCGTCAACCATATGCTGGGCCAGCGGCCAGATCAGCAGTTCAAAGTATTTCAAACGGGCGAAAAATGGACGGTGCCGGAGGACTGATTGTAGGGCGCGGGCTCAGCGCTTTCAACACGGCCGCCGCGTGTTCACTGCGATCGGCCCTATTCTTCTTCGTACCAGGCGCGCCACTGCCGGCGTTTGACAGGGAACGCCCGGATCAATAGCATTCCAGTGACGAATCCGCCTACGTGAGCGAACCAGGCGACGCCGCCGCCGGAGTAGTTGGTGTTGGCTAGCGATCCCAGACCGCTAAAGAGCTGGATGACGAACCACCAGAGCAGCATGATCCACGCCGGGATCTCTACCGTGGTGACGAAAACCACAATGAAAATCAGGGTAACGATGCGCGCTCGCGGGAATTTGATCAGATAGGCGCCCATCACGCCGGCGATGGCCCCGCTGGCTCCAATGGTGGGGACGCGCGAGTATGGACTCGTGACCACTTGCAGAATCGCGGCCGCCAGCCCACAGCATAAATAGAAAACCAGAAAGCGGCCGCCGCCGATCACGTCTTCGACGTTGCGTCCGAATACCCATAGGAACAGCATGTTCCCCAGCAAATGCAGCCAGCCTCCGTGCAGAAACATGGAAGTCATCAGGGTTTGGAGGTTGCCGGAAATAGAGTCCGGGACAATTCCCCAGTGCTCCACAAATTGCTGCAGGGCATAAGGATCGAGCGAAGCCTGATACAGAAAAATCAGGATGTTGATTGCAATGAGAATTCCGACCACGAAGGTAGTGGACTGGACTCGCTCCGTGGATCGTAGGGGAATCATGCGCGCTCAGGTCGTAATTCGGAAACGGCGGCGCTAATCTTTGACCGGTGGCATCTCGTAAACGTAGATGAGATGCGCATGGCGGCTATCGGTTTTTTCGGTGTGGGACGCCTTCCAACCTGGGATGGCGTAGTCGTGGGAGATCACTCGTGCTCCAGCCTTCAGAAAACGCTCTAAGCGCGGCCGCAACCGTTCATTCAACGGCGTCACCAGGTAAAGGAAGACTACATCGGCGCCGGTCAGATCCGCAGTAAGGACATCGCCCTGAATCACGCGGGCCTGATCGGACAAGCCTTCTTTTCGAATATTGGCGGTCGCCTTCGCTACCAGCCGGGGAGAAATCTCAACGCCCACCGCTTTAGCTTTGTATTTTTCCACCGCAGCAATGAGGACGCGTCCGTCTCCAGAACCCAGATCGAAGACCGTTTCGCCGGGCTTGATATTCGCCAAAACCAGCATGCGGTCCACCACGCGAGTGGGGGAGGCGACGTATGGCGCCAACTTATTGGCGTATGGCGATTTTTGCGCGCTCACCGGCGATGCCGCCAGAGCAGCCCAAACGACGGCGATAACCAATTGCCAACGCATAAAAGACCTACTCTGTCGCTCGAATCGACAATCGCGAATAATTTGATTTTACTATACGCGAGACCATGTCGGAGATGGAAAACCACAGATCGCGCGGCCGGGTGATGGTAAATTCGGTTCCGCGAAACAGCCTTACAGCACGACCAATCGAATCCCGCCAGGGAGTTTCCTGCGGGTTCAACGTGTAATTCATATAAAAAATCGGGTAGTCCACGTCGGTCAGCGGTTTTAGCGCCTCCTCTGGTAGAGACGCATCCAGCATCACTTTGGGTCCAGCAAAAATCAGAGCGTCGGGATGATCGTCGCCCGACATCTCCTTTCGAATGAGTTCGGTCAGGAACTCAGTATCGCCATGTTTGCGTTGCAGCTTGGTGGCGTCGACGATTCCCAGTTTCACCGTACGCAGAGCCTCGCCGAGGGCTGGGAAATCGATACTATCCTCGCTATCCTGCCGGTAGATGACTCGCTGTTCCTGAATGTTGAAGGCCACCACCGAATATCTGCCGAATTGCGGCTCGCGGTCGAGCTGGCGCAGAATCGATACCAGCGCCGATGTGTCCTGCGGGCGCATGGTGGAAGCCGCGGAATTCTGCGGCGCGAAATTCACCAGTAGCTTGATTTTCAACGGTGTCTTGTCCAGCACGCGCGCTACCGGCGGTTCCTCCGTGAATTGCTCGACGTGCGCGGCCTCAATGGCGCCAGGGGGCATCTCCAGTTTGATGTCACGATCTTTCGAGGCCAACGCCGCCTCCATATCCCAATAGGAGGAACACACCTGCTGGATACGGTCCCGCATCATCCAATCGACGTGATACTTGCCTTCGCCGAGGTCGAGCGATCCTTGCAGCAGTGCGTCGCCGCCGGCGTCCTCGACAATGCTGGGGACGGTGTAGCGCTGGATGAAGTAGGCCGGCTCCCCGGGAGGGCTCTGGGAAGTCACACGGAACAAAATGGTGAGGGAATTCTCCTCACCCGCCAGTTCCTTGAGCGGCACCGTTACGCTGAAGCCGGCGTGGTAGCGCAAATCGAAACCAAGCGCCGGCTTTTGAGGCGTGACGGTGCAGTTGATTTCCTTGCGAACGTCCTGGGCTTCGAGGACTGCCAAGTCGCTGCCCACCAGATGCACGGGGCCGCGGCCGGAAGAGAGTAGCGTCTGCGCCGATATGTCCGCGCACAAAAAAAGCGTCAACGCCAGGCCAGCCACCAGCCGGAGACGCCCCAATACGCTCACGAATGAAATCATACATCGTTTTACTGGCAATTGGGAGACCAAAATTTAGCAGTTGGCGGCGCTCCGGACGCCCGTATGGTAAAGTGCAGAATCATGGCTAGCCGCAGCGTAAATAAAGTGATTCTGATCGGGCATCTTGGGCGTGACGCCGAGACTGCCTATACCGCCTCGCAAACGGCGGTGACCAAGTTTTCGGTCGCGACCAACCGGCGCTGGAAGGACCAGGCCACGGGCGACTGGAAAGAAGAAACCGATTGGACTCGCGTGGTGCTGTGGCGCGGGGAAAACGTCGCTCCGTACCTGGTGAAAGGCACGCAGATTTACGTCGAGGGGCGGCTCCAAACGCGCAGCTATGACGACAAGGACGGTAAAAAAGTGTGGGCCACCGAGGTGGTAGCCGAGGAAGTCATTCTACTGGGCGGCCGCGGGCAGGCGGGCGGAGGCGGGGCCGGCAGTGGGATGGACGAAGGCTTCTCGCAGGAGCCTCCGTCGTCTGGAATGCGCAGCGCTCCGCGTGCCCGCCCAGCGGCAGCCCAGCCTGCGGCGTCGATGAACGAGGGGATTACGGACGACGACGTGCCGTTCTGAGAGGGTCGTGGCGGTGGAACTCTATCCATCTGCGTTTTGGTGACAGCGGGGGTTTCCCTATTCGCCGCTGAGGCGTTTATGTATCGAGCCGGATGGCAGGGAATACTCCAATTTTTCCATGAAGCGAGGACTCACAGGGTCTCTTCTATTTGTGTTTGGGACCGCACTGATCTTACCGGAAATCTGGTCGTCCACGAAGACATCACTTCGACCCGACGACGCGACAGTTGCGTTCACTCCGGTTTATAGGAGCGGGCTAGAAAATCTGGACTCGGGCACAACGTTTTCGGTAATGATTCCAAACAACGAGGCTTGGAGACGTATCCGGCGAGTATGGACTGATCCTGGATACGTGATCGCTCCAGTATCGCCCGATCTGAGAACGATATATTGCCTAGATACCTGGGGAATCGAAGTGCAGCCGACTGTCAACGGGCAGCCCCTATTAACCCAAATAGCGGATTCCCCGCCATATGGATTCTCCGCTTCATGTTCTCCGATTGGAGTCAAGTTCAATGCCACGCCCGGCAGCCGGGTCGAGATTAGAATTTACAAACGCATGCGCCGGGTGGCTTCGCCTGGAGATCTACTCGTGACAAGCTATTGGAAGGAGGGGACCAAGGACAGGCTTGTTGGCATCGCGCTAGATCAGGAATTACGGATCCCATTTTTGCTAATGGCCGCTGTTGGGATCTTGTGTTTGGGTGGCGGTGGCGTGTTCCTTCTACTTGCTCCCGCAAGCAACCGGTTCCCTGGAGCGAATTGACATCCGAACTGAACGTGCCAATCTAATAGTGATACCGGGCTTGCAGGAAATCGACTCGGTTCCCGGTCACCCGATAAACCAAGCGATGTTCCTGGGTGATCCGCCGGGACCAAGCGCCGGCGAGCAGATACTTCAACGGCTCGGGCTTGCCGATGCCAGCGAAGGGATCGCGCAGAACCGCCTCAATCAGTTGAAAGACGCGCAATGCAACGGCCCGGTCCGCCTCCACCCAGTGACGCAGGTCGGATCTGAACTCAGGATGGAAGATCGCCTCGCGCTCACTTCCGCTCAACGGGGCTCGGCTCAATTCTCATCTCGCGGCGCAGCTTTTCGAGCGGCTCTGGCTTGCCCAATCCTTTTCCGGCGCGCCGGAAGGCTCGCAGGAGACGACTGGCGTTCTTGGGCGAACGGAGCAAATGTGCGGTTTCCATGATCGACGTCAGTTCGTCGGCTGGTATAAGGGCCACGTCCCCGGAGCCTTTGCGGCGAACAATGACCACTTCCTGCTCCGCCGTAACACGATCCAGCACCGATGCAAGCTTATCGCGAAGCTGGGTGTAGGTAGTCTCCATCTTTATTTCGCCTCAAGTTCTATTGTACAGGGTTCCTGTACGTATTCAGTCGCTGCGTGGTAACCAGGGCCTGATCAGTGCCGGCTCACGCTCAGCAGATTGCCGTCCGGGTCCTTGAACCAGGTGACTTTTGCGCCGCTCGGGGCGCTCCAGATGCCGAGGTCGTCCTGCTCCAGCCAGGAATAGCGCTCGAACTTCACTCCCTTGGCTGCGAGGCCGCGCACGGTCGCATCGATGTCGCCCACCTGCCAACCCAGAACCGTGTAGGGAGCCAACGCGACCTCGCCCACAATCGCCACCCGCAGCATGGTGCCGTGCGCATCGAATACCAGCGCATATTCGTCTTCGGAAATCAGCAGCAAACCCAGCACGTCGCGATAGAACGCCTTCGCGCGGGAGGGATCTATGGTCGCCACGAATGCAACGATTGCGGAATGAGAGAGCATGCTAGCGAATCATCGCCGAGGGAAGTATATCAAAGTGGTACTTTTTAGTCTTGGACAACTTTTTCGGCAACTCCACTGTGGTGACGGCCTTGACAGAAATGGCCGCGAGCGGACGGGTAGCGCAAACGCTGCTGCTCTCCGGTCCCGAAGGCGTGGGCAAGGCCACCTTGGCGCGGCGCTTCGCGGCGCTGCTGGTGGGTGCGGCGACTCTGGCGGACTTCGCCAAGATTGAGCGGGACGATCTCAGCCTGGACAGCAACCGCGAAATCATCGCGGATCGGGAAAAGTGGCCCTCCGACAAGCGCAACGAAGACCCGCTATTTTTCGCGTCGCATCCAGACGTATTAACTTTCGCTCCAGACGGGCCATTGCGGCAGCTCACGATTCAGCAGATGCGCCTGCTGAAGGATCGAGCCTCGCTCAAGCCGCTCAAGGGATTGTGGCGCGTATTCCTGATTGACGATATCGACCGCGCCAATGAGCAGGCCGCCAATTCCCTGCTGAAGACGCTGGAAGAGCCGCCGCCGCACCTGGTCCTGATCATGACCGCGCGCAATCCTTACGATTTGCTGCCGACCATTCGCTCGCGCGCTGTCCCGTTTGGATTGTCACGGCTGACCGACTCAGAAATGCGCTCGTTCGCCGCCGCCCGGCAGTTGGATCACGCCGAGCGCCGCCTGCGCCTGGCTGAAGGATCGCCGGGCGTCGCGGTATCGCTTGATCTGGAGACTTATGACCGCCGCCGCGACGCCATGCTGGCGCTGCTGCGCGTCGCCAGCGGCCTGGAGCCGTTCGGGACCTGGCTGAAGCATTCCGATTCGATTGCAGCGCGCCGCACGGAGAAACTGGATTCGTATCTGGATGTGCTGTACGTGCTGCTCGAAGACGTGCTGCGCGCGGCCAACGGCGTGACTCCCCTGCGCAACGAAGACGTGCGCGGGCAACTGGAGCCGCTCGCCCACCGCGTGTCATTCGATTGGCTCCGCTCCGCCGTGGCGCGGGTGGATCAGATGGCGCTTCTGGTGCGCCGCAATATACAGAAGTCGATTGCGCTCGACGCCTTCGCCACGGAACTACGAGGCGCTTAAGACCTGCCCGAGTCCGCTACCGCATCCAGCTCGGCTCGACATAAGCAAAGAACAATACCAGCAGGCCCATCACGCAAACCAGGAACACGCTGTGCTTCAGCGTGAAACGCAGCAGTTTCGATTCTTCGCTGCGCGCCATTCCGGTTGCCGCCGCGGCGACTGCAATGCTCTGCAGACTGATCATCTTGCCCAGTACACCGCCCGCGGAGTTCGCCGACGCCATCAGCACGGGATTCAGGCCCAGACTATTTCCCGTAACTACCTGCAAGGTTCCAAACAGCCCGTTGGCTGCGGTATCGCTGCCGGTAAGGAAGACGCCGAGCCATCCCAGCAGTGCACTGAAGAACGGGAAGGCCGCTCCAGTCGCCGACATTACCAGTCCTAGCGTGGCGGTTTGTCCCGAGTAGTTCATGATATATGCGAGCGCAAGTACACTCGCAATGGTCAGCAACGGTAAAGCGAGCTGGCGGGCCGTGGATGCGGTCACTTTTGCGAGTGTTCCCACGCTGACACGCAGCACGATGCAGGACGCAAACACCGCGAACAGGCAGGACGTCCCGGCCGCGGATAAAAGGTTCAGCGTGTAGGTTGCTCCATAAGGCGCAGGCGCGGGCGTAATCGGTGGCATGCGCTGGACCAGGTTATGCAAACCTGGCCATTGAATGATGACCGTGACCTTATCCAGAATCGCCTTGGTGGTGGAACTACCCCATATCAGCACAAAGATCACGAGGAGCAGATACGGACTCCACGCCAGGAAGACTTCGCCGGACGTATGGCGAGAGGCAACGCGCTTTTCATTGCGTTCACCCGGCGGCGTCCAGAACTTCAGCAAAAGCAACATCGCGCACATCGCGCCGACCGCGCTGAGGATGCCGGTGAGTAAGGGGCCGATGTAGGTCGACACCGCCAGTTGGATGCCCGAGAAAGCCAAACCGCACACGAGAGCCGCGGGAAGCGCTGCGCGCAAGGCTGGCAAGCCACCCATGACCAGCATCAAATACGACGGCAGGATCAGAGAAACGGGAGCGCAGAGGCGGCCGACGTCCGCCGAGAGGGCTTCGAGGGGCAGCTTGGTGACTCCGCCAAGCATGACGATGGGAATGCCGATGGAGCCGAAGGCGACCGGCACGGTGTTCGCCAGCAGGCAAATACTGGCGGCGAAAAACGGCTCGAATCCCAAACCCACCAGCATGGCGGCGGCGATGGCCACTGGCGTTCCGAATCCGGCGGCTGCTTCAATGAAGCCGCTGAAGCAAAACGCGATCAGCAGAGCCTGCACCGGACGATCCTTGGTAATGTGCCCCAGCGAGTCTTTGATGATTTCAAACTTCCCGGTCTCGACAGTAATCCGGTAAAGCAGGATGGCGGTGAATACGATCCAGCCGATGGGGAGAATGCCGTAAGCAGCGCCGTAGAGGGCTGCGCTGACCGCCAGCGAAAACGGCATGTGATATGCGGCGACCGAGACGATGGCGGACGTGACAAATCCGCTCATCGCCGCGACCCAGGCAGGTTTGCGGAAGACACCGAGCACAACGAGAACTACAAATACCGGCAATACCGCTACCAGCGCGGAGAGTTGGAGACTACCGCCGACAGGATCGTACGTTTGTGGCCACATGGTCTTGTATTATACTCGACCAGTCCAGTCCGCGGTAACTAAATTACGAGAAAAAATACTGGCGTGAATTTTTTGGTTGGGCGCAGAACGGGCGCTCCGGGTGAGAGCCCGTTCTTTGGAGCGGTTACCTTCGGGTCAGACTCGCGTCCGGCTAGGCCTTAGCGGATGCGGCTTTTTTGATCTCGACGCCGGCCATCTTCTCGACGAACGTCACGATCGCGGCGTGATCCAGACTGCCCTTCCCGTCATTCATGAGGGCCATCAGCATATTCTGCACTGTGCTGGTCAGCGGCAGGGAGACTTTCATGGACTCGGCCGCCAAGAGCGCGTTGCGCAGGTCTTTCTGATGCAGCGCGATGCGGAAGCCCGGTTGAAAATTGCGCGAGATCACCATCGGCGCCTTCGCGTTCAGCACGGTGCTGCCCGCCAGGCCGCCTTTCACGGCGTTGAATACGACTTCGGGATCAAGGCCCGCCTTGGTGGCGAGCGTGAGCGCTTCGCCCATCGCGGCAATGTTGCAGGCCACCATGATCTGATTGGCGAGCTTAGTCACATTGCCTGCTCCAACCGGGCCAGTGAGAGTGACCGATGCGCCCAAGTTCTTCAAGATGGGTTCCATCCGTCCGAACGTTTTGGCGTCACCACCGACCATGATCGCTAACGTGCCTTCAATGGCCTTCGGCTCACCGCCGCTCACTGGCGCGTCGAGGAACTCTACGCCCTTTGCCGCGCAAGCCGCGCCTACTTTTTGCGACACGACGGGACTGATGGAACTCATGTCGACCACCGTCGAGCCCTTGGCGGCGCCTTCCAGAATCCCGCCGGGGCCGAGGACCGCGGCTTCCACCTCCGGCCCGTCAGGTAGCATGGTGATGATCACATCTGCCTGCGACGCTGCTTCGCGGCTGCTCTTCGCGGCAGTCCCACCGGCCGACACCACCTCCGCGACGGGAGCCGGCGCGACGTCGTAAACCACCACTGAATGTCCCGCCTTGAGCAGGTTCTTCGCCATGGGCTTGCCCATGATCCCTAGTCCGACAAATGCAATTTTAGCCACGATTGAATTCCTTTCCTTATCTCGGTATGATTCCGCGGCGCACGGTCAAGCATCCGCTGGATAACGGAGTTCCACTGGCACCTTGATTATTGTAAGCCTGGAGCTATATGGATGCCAATACGAGTTGCCGGTCTGCCGAAGATTGGCAGCCGAATTAAGCGGTGCTGGCAGGTTCGCCGGTGATTTGATGCGTTTTGACGATCTCATCGATCAAGAACAGGTCGGTGAGCAAAGCGCGAAGATGGATAGAAGCGTTCAGATTATCGATCAACTGAGAGCTGATGATGGATTGCGCGAGCACGATTTCGACTGCCGCGAGCGAGTCCTGCGCGTCCCGCGCCAGCACTGCTAAGAAAGCCTGGTAGCGTTCCGGGTGTTCCAACCCTTCCTGCTTGACGGCATCGGCGCAGACGTCGGAGAGGCCGGAGAGCGCAGCAGCGGCACGGCCCAGGAAGTCGCGGATCACTGCGCCTTTGCCAGCCTCACCGGGCAGACCCTGCCCGGCGAAGGCCAGCATGTATTCATAGCACTCTTCAATAACGTCGCAGCGCGCCGCTAGTTCTTTGAACATGTTGGGGCTAAACGTGCGTTACTTCGTGGTCTCTACCACCCACCGCTCCGGATCGTGATGATCCAGATAGTGGTCGCGCGTAATCGAGCCGCCGATCATCGACTTTGTGATGTCGAACTTTTCGGGCCGCAAAGCGAAGTACACGTGGGCCATGATCAGGCCGATCAATCCCACGCCCGCGAGGCCATGCAGCACGTACATCATGCCCCAAGTGAAGTCGGTAAAGAGATAAGGATTCCGCGTGAAGAACGGAGTACGCACACGCTTCATCATGAAGACGCCTGTAAGGATCACTGACAGGCCCGCCAGCACGATGATGAGATGGTACATCTTGTTTTCCATCGGATACTTCGCGAACTTGCGCGGCTCCGGGGCCGATTTCCCGGTCGCACGCAGCCAGCGCCGCTTGCCGTCTTCGATGTCGATCTTATCGGGCCAGATGGACCAGAAATCCATCCAGAACGACGCGTGGAAGATGTGGAAGATGACAGACGCGGTAAGCACCAGGCCGGCAATCCAGTGCCACGTCACCCAGGCAAAGGGATACCCCATTCGCGGCAGAAATGCGGTGATGAGGAGAGCGAACATCGCTATCGACATCACCCAGTGAAACAGCCGGGCCACCAGGCTATGCCGCTTTATCTTTTCCGGATAGCGGGCCTCGATTGCGGGCGAAACAGGCGCGGAGTGAGCCGCCTTCGCCGCCACAAACTGCACGTAAATCGCATGCACCATCAAAAACGCGAGTCCGCCAATGGCCGCTACCCACATCAGGTAAAACTCGATATGAATGGGGACACTCTGCCCCCACGGATTCGTCGCGGTTTCTATTACGCCCACTTTGGTTCCTCCACGCCACTAATTGCGCGCTTCACCAGATTCCGCATGAGGGGAACCTTGTAGCCGTTGTACCGGAGGGGCTCGGCGCCCACAATGGCAAGCTTCCCTGCCATCTCGCCGGTGGCAGTGTTCCGAGGCTGACCGCGCACTGCATCCTCGACTGCCTTCAAACGCAACGGCGTTGCCGCGGCGGCGTTTACAGCGATGCGAATCTTTTCGATGTTGCCGCCATTTACTACCATGGCGGAGGCGACGTTCATCAACGGGAAATCCCAGACCTGACGGTCACGGACCTTCTCGTAGTAGAACTGCGCACCGGCCCACGTCGCCGGGATACGGATGGCCGTCAACAAGTCGCCCGGCTGCAGAACCGTCATGTGAGTGATGTTGATGGCCGGTCCGACGAAGTAGTCTTCGGCATTGACCACGCGCTCACCCTTGACGTTGCGAATTACCATCTGCGCTTCGAGAGCGATCAGCGCCGGAGCGCTGTCAGACGGATTCACCGCCACGCAACGGTCGGCGTGCAGGATGGCGTGCTCACGATTCACGGCCGTCGGGGTGTCTGCAAAGCAGATGTTGCCGCCGGCGCGATAGCACTTCCAGCCGCCGCGATAATACCAGCAGCGCGCGTCCTGCGATACGTTGCCGCCGAGGGTGCCCTGGTTGCGAATCTGCGGGGACGCCGCCAGCTCCGCGCCGGTCGAAAGGATACTGAACTTCTCCTTCACGAGCGGATTGCGCACCACCTCGGTGAGCGTAGTGGTGGCGCCGATTTCGAGGCCGCCATTCACCTCTTTGATGCCTCGCAGCTCGCCCACCTGGCTGAGATCGATGACTACTTTGGGCCGCTTAATACGGTCTTTGAGCCAGTCAAAAGTATCGAGTCCGCCCGCCATAACCCAGGCGTCGCTGCCGTGCTGATCGAGCAAGCCCAGAGCGTCTCCAATGGTTGCCGGCTGGAAGAGCTCGAACGCCGGCATGATGTCGCGAATGATAGCCATATATTCAAGTCTCCTAAATGTGAGCCGTCAGGCCCTCTTCCATGGGGTGTCCAGCTTCGAGAGAAGCCAGAATCGAATCTGCCATTACCGGAGCGCGGCGGAAAACGTCGTCTCCCAAAGCGTCGGAGAGCGCATTCAGAATCGCCATGCACCCTGCGCCGACCGGAGGCTCACCGATACCGCGTGATCCGACCGGAGTTTCGGGATCCGGGATATTCACCGCATCCCACTTCATGTCTACGGGAACGTCCAGGATGGTGGGCGGACGGTTATGGTGGAACCGCTTCGCCAGCGGAATCCCATAATGTTGGTCGTAAACCCACTTTTGACCGATCGCATGACCGATTCCTAGCGTGGAGCGGCCCAGAACCTGACCACCGAGAGCGTGCGGATGCAATACAGTTCCAACGTCGGCAACCGCGAGGTAGTCCTTGATGAAGTACTTGCCGGTTTCAGTGTCGACTTCCACTTCCGCGAAGCCCGCCACGAAGGAGTGAGTCAGACCGTCGCGCGGCATGGTGTCGCGAGCCACTGCCAGCAGCCCCTGCCCGGCCAGTGCAGTCGCCGAAGCCACCGTCATTTTGTTGATGCCCTTGGGCAGTTCGTGGCCGTCATAGATTCCGCCCAGTTCGATCGCTCGCTTGGCAGCCTGCGCCAGGCTCATTCCCGCGCCGCCTCCCTTGCGGAAAACGCGCTCATTGGCAACCACATAATCGTCCGGCTTGCCGCCGAGATCCTTGGCGGCAATCTGCTGCAGTTTCTGGATCGCGTCAGTGGCGGTAATGTAAGCCGCCCGCGTCATTGCGTGTGTGGTTTGGCTACCGCCCGACGGGCAGGCCCAGGGAAGGTTGCGGCCGGTGTGGCCCCAGGTGATTTCAACTTTCTCCCATGGCACGCCGACCATTTCGGCGGCAACGCGGTGGCAGTCGTGTACCGACTCAGTTCCCAGATTGCCAATGCCGCTTTGCACGTACAGGTGGCCGTCGGGCTTAATCAGAAACAGTCCATCGAATCCAATGGAACCGCCCACAAATGCGCTGGTCGCAACTCCGACTCCGCGCACTTTGGTGCCGCTGCGCTTGGCTTGGACTTTCCGCTCATCCCAGCGGAACAGCTCGCGCCCGCGATCCAGCGCTTCGCGAATGAAGCTACTGGTGATGTATGCCCGCTTCCCACGTACCGGCGGGCCAAGCTCGGCCTTACCCGTCGGGGCGTTGATTTTGTGAATCTCGACCGCATCGATCCCCAGCTTGCGCGCAGCTTTGGATAAGATCGGTTCCATCATCACGATGCCCTGGAATCCGCCCGGCTGGCTTTGCGAAACGCGAGGCGAGGTATTCGTGATAACACTAACGCCGCGCATGCGCATCGCCGGCGGTTGATACATCAGCGAAGCGATGCGCCCCGAGGTCATGCCATCGCCCTGCGCGTCATACGATCCGTTGTCGCAGACCGTGTACATGTCCATGGCGGTGATACGGCCATCTTTCGTGAACCCGACCTTCACACGGCCATGCACACTGGGGCGCGCGCGGCCGATAAAGTGCTCTTCCTCGCGGCTGATGCGCATCATCACCGGAGCGCCAACCTTTTTCGAAAGGATGCAGGGAATGATTGCCGAGATCGAACTGGTGATCTTGCTGCCGAATCCACCACCGGTGTATTCGCTGATTACCACAACGTCATCGGGACTTTTGATGTTCGGGCCTAACCAGCGCGCAAGCGCCGGAACGGTTTGCGACGTGCTCTGGGTCCCGGTGTGAACGTAAACCTTCCCGTTCTGCCAGTACGCCATAGTAGTGCGGGTCTCGAGCGGCTGGTGACTAGTATTGGGCGAAACGAAAGTCTCATCCAGCACCAAGTCGGCCTTCTTCAGCCCCGCTTCCCAATCACCGTACGACCATTCCTCGGCGGGTTTGCCCATGGGCATCTGCCCATCTTTGGCGGCGGCGAAATCGGCTTCAGTCCACTTCAGTTCCGCGACCTGGGCTGCAGGCGGCAGCGGCGGGGGCTGACCCGGGACGGCCTTCGGAGCTTCCGGCCGTATCCAGACGTTGCCTTGCACTCGTGCGTTCGGGCCGCCCTCGCGCAGACTCACGAAGGGATCTACGACGTGGGGGAGCCGCTCGTAACTAATATGAATCTTTTCGATGGCCTCGGCACAGGTCAATTCATCGACGGCGCAAACCGCCAGAATCGGCTCGCCCTGATACATGGGCTCCATCGTAAGGCTGCGATCCGCCAGCTTGTTAGCGGGAATGACCTGACCCAAATCCGTCATACCGTCGGCAGGAGCCGGCAGATCGTCCGCCGTCAGAATCGCCTTTACGCCGGGCATCGCCAGCGCCTCGGAAGCGTCGATACTGACCACCCTGGCATGCGGCATCGGGCTCAACAGGAGCCGGGCGAACAGCATGCCATCGACACGATAGTCCTCGGCATACTTGGCCTTGCCGGTCACCTTGGCGACCAAGTCCGGAGTTTGGTAATTCTTACCAACCAGCTTGTGGGTAGATTCGATCGGAGTCGTCTTTGCTGCTGGCATGTTAGCTTACCTTCCTTAAGTTCTCGGCGCCCTTCATCAGAGCGGTGAGGATCTTGTCATAATCCTGACACCGGCATAAGTTGCCGGAGACCCCGTGAGCCAACTCGGCCCGCGTCGGCGATGGATTCGTTTTCAGGTATCCAACAGTAGCCATCACAAAGCCCGGCATGCAGAAAGCGCATTGGAAGCCCTGCTCCTCAACCACGCCCTGCTGTACCGGGTGGAGGGTGCCGTTCGGATTGGCCAGACCTTCGATGGTAACGATATTCTTACCGCGCGTTGTGTGGGTCAGGATCGAGCACGAATAGTGGGGCACATCGTCGATCAGGACGGTGCACGCGCCGCATTCCGAGCGGTCACAACCCAGCTTCGAGCCGGTGAGACCAAGTTTATAGCGCAGCGTGGTATTGAGGGTTTCCTGCTTCATCACATCCACCCGCCGTTGCTGCCCATTGACGTTTAAAGTAACCAGACGCTCGACGGAGCCTGCCGCCGACTGTTGCGCCCGCACGGTAGACGTGCGGAACAGATAAGCGCCCGAGGATGAAACGGCGCCTGCCGCAATCACGCCCTTTATCGCACTGCGTCTAGAGATCCCCTTGGGGGCGTCTTCCATATTATTCTTTTCCGCCATAATTTAGATCACCTCGATGGTCGCACAGCTAGAGCCGTGCGACGCTGTTACGTGAATCGTACTTACGCAAATCATGATCGTGCGAACCTGCTTGTGCGAACCAATGTTACGCGATCAGATGTCATGTCGTCAACGGTCGAATGGCCAAGTGTCCTTGAAACCAGAACAACTTGCTCCGGACCCGGAGGAAAGTGGCCGGTAACAAGGGTAGTTGACCTCGATACGGGAACAATTATACACCCTCGGAGAAAAGCCGCAAGGGGTTTGGAAAAAGAATCGGGTCCCTTTGATAAGGTAGGGTTAAGCCCGACATTATGAGCCCTTCGGTTGGCCCAGGACCTCTTCGTCGACGCTCAGAGACCAATCCAGATTCTTGGAAGTAATTACCAAGTAATAGTAGCGGGGATCCTCAGTAACATACGCGATCCCCTTGCCGTTACCGTTGTGTTCGACGCCCAAGGCAATGGGGCGTCCACTCACTGCGCTGTTCACCATAATGAGCATGGTTCCGGTACTGGGCGTAGTGTCCCCCTTGGCTTCCCACTTGATACGCCATTGGGTGCTCTCTATATTAAAGGACTCGGTCTGCGTGCTCCCCCGCCCCGAAAAGTCCGTTATATGGCGCCAACCGACGAGAGGCGTCTTGGGTTTGGCTGGCGCGGAGTTACACGCCGAGAGGGAAAGTACTGGAACCAGCAACACCGCCGTGAGGGCGAACCTCAGTGCAATGCCGCGGGGCGTGGTTGAAATCATGTAGCGGGCTCTCTTTTATGATAGTCCTGCCCGCGGACGCCGCGTGCAGTGATGCTTACCGTGTGCAGTAAATGCTTAGTGATCGACGCTAGAAGGGTCCATCTGGTTCTCTCGAATGCGGATGGCTTCACGTTCCAGACTTCGCTCCCGCACTAGGCCTGCAATGAACCAGACTGCGCCTCCCGCGATGACGATGAACATCAGCCATCTCAAGACGCTGGCCCACAGAGCGGCGTCGAAGGCCGGCATTTCAATGTGATACCGGCTGAGCACTCCCCAGCGATCCATCATCCAATGCCAGGCAGTATGGGCCACCAGCGCGGACAGAATGATGGTGCCGGTGCGTTCCTGCACCGCATGGCGGAAAAGCAGCTCAAGCGCCGGGATCAGCATCGCCAGCACCAGCAATTGACCCAGTTCAACACCAATGTTAAACGATAACAGCGAAGTCAGCATATGCGACCCGGCCAGTTGCAGCGTCTGCCTTAGCGCAAACGAGAAACCGAATCCATGCACCAGTCCGAAACCGAAAGCGATCATCCATCGGCGTTTCACGGTGGCGCCGCCGACGATATTTTCGAGCGCCATGTAGACAATCGAAACGGCGATCAGCGTTTCAATCAATGGCGGGAACCAGGGCGCGTCGGGCGCCAGGTTATACGCCGAGGCAATCAGAGTAATAGAGTGCGCCACCGTGAAAGCGGTTACTACCGGGATCAACGCGCGGAATCTCCGGAACGGAATCACCAGGCAAAACAGAAATAGAAGATGGTCGGTGCCGTCGAGGATATGCTTGAACCCGAGTTCTACGAATCTCCCTGCAGCCTGGTACCACTGCGGGTCCAGCCGGACCAGTCCCGGATCGCTGGTGAATTCGAACGCCCGAATCGCCCCGTTGGGCAGCACGTAGCTGAGCACGGTAACCACGTTGAGGCCCAGGCGGTTCAGGCCGCCCGGTTCGATGGAAAATCTGGATCGATCCGACTGGATCGGATATTCAAACAGGACGTCCAACATCACCTGGTCCCAGAACACGTCGGTGTCGAGTTTCGGGCCGGCGAGGTGCGCCATGGCTGCTTCGTAGGAAGTGAAGGACCTGTCCGAAGGCAACGCTAGGCGCGTTTCGACCACGCGTGGCTTGGGCAACACGGTATGGTTTTCGTAGAGATTGATGAAGTTGGAGATCCACAATGTGGCGGCATCGGGCAGCAGCGGGCCGGTGCCCTCAATATCCAGAAAGCCTTCCTTCCCGCGGGCCGGGAAGTCGACGTCGCGCATGGCCTTCAAGGGGACGCGGACCAGCAAATGCAGCCGGTCGCCACTGGGCTTCAGAAACGCCTGGACAGTTACGTCGTTCGGAATGTCATGAGCGCTGAGGAGGCCGGGAGTGAACAGCAGGGCGGCGACGAGCGCCGCAGCCCCACGAGCCGGCGCGAGCATCCGCCAATTACACAAGAGATCGAACTTCATACTTCTCGCTCATGACCCCGAGCGCCACTATTCTACTTCGCGGCGCCGTCCTTTGGCACATGCAAAGAGATGATCACAAACGTATCCTCAATCTCGGTAAACGAATGAGGAGTGTTTTCCGGAACCACCAACCAAGCACCTTTACTGATACGCTGCGAGGTTCCGCCATCGACGGCGGTGCCCTGCCGATTCGCAGCATTGGTCCGGTGCTCGTTGCGAAGGTGTCCGCCCATAGTTAACTTGCATGCGCCTTGGACGACATAGATGATTTCTTTGTCCTGCTCGTGAACGTTGGGAGGGGTATCGATCCCGTGCACGCGGTATTCCAGGCTTGCGTGATACGGAGGAAACGCCCACAATGGTTGAACAAAGTTCCCTTGATCGGGTTTGCGTTCGTTCTTGGCCTTCGCGATCATGGCCGACAATTTGTCGGCATTGAAGAACACATCGAAGGGCGTCTGAGCGCTCAGCGCGGCGGCGGATACCAAAAGTGCCGCGGCTCCCAAAAACGTTCTGCCTGAAATTCGCATCTTTTTCTCCTCAGGTAAGTGTATCAGCGATCCGGACGGGAATTCGCGAGTCCGCAGCTCGCTATAAAACGAAACCGGGGACCTGACCGGCCCCCGGAGTGCGTTCGCTAGATCGATCTTGGCGTGATCAGTGGATGGCTACTTCTTGGTCGGCCAGGGCACGCCTTGGTCTGCCTTTGCCGGACCCATCCCCTTGTACTCGAACTTCTGCACGCGCTGGCCTCGGTAGGTTTCAGTGGTGAAGATGTTGCCCTTCGAATCGGTCGCGATACTGTGAACGGCATAGAATTGACCGGGCTGGCGTCCGCCGTCGCCGAAGCTGCTGACTACCTGGAGCGACTGGCGATCAACGATGTTGACTCTCTCATTGGCGCCATCGGCGATATACAGGTACCGTTGTTGAGGATCTTTGGAGAAAGCCACATCCCATACCGATCCGTCACCCAAGGTGTTCTTGTCGTAGATCTGTTCTTTCACAAAGGTCCCGTCGGTCTTGAAAACCTGCAAGCGATCGTTAACGCGATCGCAGACATACACGAACCGGTCGTCGGAAACGTCGGCGCAGTGCACCGGGTTGCGGAACTGCTGCGCGATCGGCGCGCTGGGATTGTAATTGCCGAGATTAGTGTCGTCGGGCTTGTGGCCGTAGGCGCCCCAGTAGCGCTTAAACTTACCGGTGGTGGCGTCGAACACGATCACGCGGCGGTTCCCGTAGCCGTCGGCCACGTACAATTCATCGGTCTTCTTGTCGATGAAGAGTTTGGCCGGCAGGCGCAGGTTTTCGGTGTCGTTGCTGCCTTTGCTCATTCCGGGTTTGCCGATCTGCATCAGAAACTTCCCGTCCTGCGTGAACTTGAGAACCTGATTGTCGTGATAGTAGCCACTCGCCGAAGTCTGATCTTCCATCGGCGTGCCTTCTTTCTTCTGCTTGCCCTTGGTAGCGCCGGGAGGTGTGCCGCGGCCATTGCCGCCGATCCAGACGTTTCCTTTGTAATCGACAGTAATTCCGTGGTTCGACAGCGGCCAGTCGTAGCCTTGGCCAGGGCCACCCCAGTGATGCAGGAGGTTCCCTTCTTCGTCAAATTCGAGAACCGGCGGGGCCGGAGTGCAGCACCTGGCGCTGTTGGTGAGCTCATAGGTTTCCTTTGCTTCGAGCGAACCCGCGCGATGAATGATCCAGATGTGATCGTTGGAATCCACCGATACTCCGATCGTGTTCCCGATCACCCAATGGTTCGGCAGCGGCTTCGGCCACAGCGGATTCACTTCAAATCGTGGAGCCTGTCCTCCGTTGGCCGCCGCCACGGCGCGCTTTTGAAGTATGGCGGAGCCGACACCTAGCGCCGCGACGACTGCGACCAGGCCTGCTCCCACTTTGAGCTTATGCGTCATAACTGACCTCCCGTTTCATGCGTACTGCCGATCTTGTTCTAAAGAACCTTGGACACTATACACGATTTTCTCTGCCGGGGCCAGCACCTTTCTGGCGGTTGTCGCTTAGAGCCCCGCGAAGAACGCTGCCAGGCCCCATCTTTTTATTTCGATTGCAGGTAGTCGAGGATGGCGTCTATATCCGCCGAGGTCAACTTTTTCGCGAAAGAGGGCATGAGTTTGCCGCCCACCCGTATTTTCCCCGCGATCAGGAGACGCTGCGGCTTGGCGTTGCTCAGCGGCATTTTGTCGCGCTGGAACAAATGATAGAAACTGGGCCCGAGCTTTTTCGAACTCTCGGCTTCGACGTCGTGACACACCACGCAATTCTCGCGATAGATCGCCTGCCCAATTTTCAAACGGTTCTTCTCCCATGGAACCGGGCGTAGGGCGACCGGAGCCGCCGGCCTATCGCGGCTACCCGCGCTGGCGGATACAGACGAGCCCCCTTTCTTCGCCGATCCATCTTCTTTCTTACCGAAATTTAGCGTGAGGTAATCCAGGACTTCGGTGAACTGCGCCTCGGTCCCATCCGCACCGTTGTTCTTCATCGCGGCGATCACCTCGGCCCACCCACTGCGCGTATTGCGGAGGTTTGTGGTGGTCTCGGTATCGTGACAAGAGGTGCAAATCGTCTTGAAGGTCTCCCGCCCTTTCCCCGCGGGAAGATCCTGCGCGGTGGCTGCAGGCGCCAGCATACCAATGACAAGCGCAACCTGTAATTGCGCACGAGCGGCGGTGAAAGGGATTCTCACGCCACCTCCTTGCGCGCAATGTCGGTGGCGCCGGCACTGTCAAGAATCTGCCGCGCGCGAGTGACATGAGGGTCAAAGCAGCGGACCCGAAGGCACATTACACCCGGCAGCACCGTCGGCACGGGAATGTTCTTGTCGCGCTTGCGCAGCAGGCCGCTTTCCCAAAGAAACCAGCCGAACGTGGCCAACACCGCGCCGAGCATCGTCGCCTCATAAGAGATCACGCCGGTGCCCCAAAAGGAAAAGATGGGCATTCCGCCGGTGACCAACCGGTAGCTCTGCTGCGCAGCGTAGAGACCCACAGTAGCCAATCCCCCGGTTGCGATTGCGCCCAGCACCGACACCAGCGACATGCGGCTGGGCCGGTCTAAAATCCCGCGGCGGAGTTCGACCGGCTCTTCCGAAAACACGTCCATGTCGTCGGCCGTGATGCCGGCCGCTTTCAAGGCCAGAATCGCGGCTTCGAGCTTGGGCTGCTCCCGGAAATCCGCAATCAAATACACGCCTAGTCTTCCTCCACCGCGTGCGGCTTAAACTCCCACACCGCGATAATCGGAAACAATTTGGAAAACAACAGGTAAAGCACTATCATGCCGGCGAAGGTCGCCGCCGTGATCGCGAATTCGATCCAGGTAGCCGTATACACACCGGACGCTGTGTTCATTCTTGGATTGCCCAGCGTGGGCACAACAATGATATAGCGCTCCAGCCACATGCCGATGATCACGCAAACGGAACTGATCATGGCAGTGCTGATGGTCCGCAGCTTTCGTATCCCCAGCAAGACAAATGGCACCACGAAATTGCAGACCACCATGATCCAGAAATACGGCGCATAGAGCCCACGAATCCTACCCGCGAAGACCGCCATTTCACTCGGCTCGTTGCCATACCAGACGGTCTGATATTCGGCAAAGGTGAAATAGAACCACAACAGGCTCATCAACAGCAGAAGCTTTGACAGATTATCGAAGTGATGTTTGGTCAGGTACAGCTCGAGGCCCAGGGCCCGCCGAAGAATGCCCAACACTAACAGAAGAGCGGCGATACCGCTGAAAATCGCTCCGGAAACAAAGTAGGGACCGAAGATGGTGCTGTGCCACATGGGGGCAATCGACATCGCAAAGTCCCAGGAGACCACGGTGTGCACCGAAACAGCCACCGCCAGGATGATGCAGGCCATCAGCTTCATGGCGCGTTCCAGTGCGTGCCATTCGCGGTCGCTGCCGGTCCATCCGAGCGAAAGAATTCGATACAGTTTACGGCGCCAAGGCACGTTGTGCTCAGCCAGTTGCGCCATGTCCGGGATGAGCGGCAAGTAAAGATAAATGACGCTGCCCGTCACGTAGGTGAGAATCGCAACCAAATCCCACAGCAATGGCGAGCGGAAGTTCGGCCACAGCATACGCGGATTAGGGTAAGGAATGAGCCAGAAAAACAGCCAGGAGCGGCCCAGGTGGATGATCGGGAACATGCCCCCGATCATCAGGCAAAATACTGTGATCGCTTCCGCCGCGCGGGTCACCGGCTTTCGCCAGGCCGCATCCGTCAGACGAAGGATGGCCGAGATCAGGGTTCCCGCGTGCGAGATGCCGATCCAGAAAACAAAGTCTACGATGTAAAAGCCCCAGAATACCGGCCGGTTCAGGCCCGTGACGCCCATCCCGTCGCGCACCTGGATGCCCCACGCCGCCATGCCCAGAACCACGACCGCCAGCGCCGCGAATACCGTAATCCAATAGCGCGAGCTTCCACTCGATAGCGGGCGGAACAGATCCTCGCGAATTTTTGCGTACGGCAACAGCTCGGGTACGGACGCCGCCATGCTTTACTTGGCCCTCTCCAGATAAAAAACTTTAGGCTTCGTGCCGAGCTCACCCAAGAGCTGCGTCGAGCGCCCGCTCCCGGCCAGCTTCGACACTCTGCTTTCGGGGTCGTTGAGATCGCCGAATACCATCGCCTCGGCAGGGCAGGACTGCACGCACGCGGGCTGAATCTCGCCATCCGCCAAGGGACGGTTTTCAACCACGGCATCCCGCTTGCCGCGCTGGATGCGCTGCACACAGAATGTGCATTTTTCCATGACGCCGGCGGGACGAATGGCAACATCCGGATTGTGCTGCAACTGTAGCGGCTCGGGCCATTCCGGGGCAAACCAATTGAAGAAGCGCACTGAGTAGGGGCAGTTATTGGCGCAATAAAAGGTCCCAACGCAGCGATTGTAAACCTGCACGTTCAGCCCCTCGGCGTTGTGATAGGTGGCGTAGGTGGGGCAAACCGGTTCGCAGGGCGCGTTATCGCATTGCTGGCAGAGTACCGGACGATACTTCACTTTCACATCCGGAAATTCGCCTTCGTAGTAGCGATCCACGCGAATCCAATGCGCGGTCCGGCCCTTCTCGGCCTGATCCGGACTCGACACCGGAAGGTTGTTTTCGGCATGGCAAGCCACGACGCACGCCTCGCATCCGGTGCACCGGTCCAGATCAATCGACATTCCCCAACGATGTTCCATGAGGTTACCTGTGGATGTCTCTTTCTTCACGATCCGGCGTCGAGAACTGGATCCAGCCTTTGCGATCCCCCACCCGCGATACTTTCACGCGCGTGCCGCCCAGAACCAATGCGCCGGTCGACTTCTCATATACCGGTGCCAAAATCGACAATGGATTCGCGCCGCGCCCGGAAGCGTAACGCGTGTAATGCGCGTGCCCATCGCCGATGGGCATGCTGACCACGCCGGGAATCGCCGCGGGATTTACGTAGGCCGGCGCGTCTATCGAGCCGTGCGCCGACTCGACGCGTACGATGTCGCCGTTGACCACGCGCAGCCCCGCAGCGGTCTTGGGGTCGAGTTCCACCGGCAATCCCCAGATAGAGCTCGAAATGGGATCGGGGAGCTCCTGCATCCACGGAAGGTTCGATCCGGATCCATCGTGGTGCTGCAAGGAGGCATACGGCTGGAGCTCCAGTGGGAACTGCGCGGCATCACCAGCCATCGCCAAAGAGGCGATTTCAAATTTCGCGTCGGCAATATGCGGCGGAGCAGGCGCGGCCGCGGGGTCGTTCCAAACGCCGCCCTGATGAAGTATGTCGTCCACTGTCATTTCGTCAGCGGCCAACGGCTCGACGACTTCTCGCACGCTGACACCCTCGTAGGCCACCTGCATTTTCTCCGCGATCTCGGCGAGAGTTCTTTCCACCGCTCGCGTGTCGTAGAGGGGGCGAATAAACGGGCTGCCGACGGCCATCGCCACTCTGGTCGATACCGCGGGCACCAGCGCCATTTCCGACTCCAGCGTGTCGTGATCCGGCAGGATCAAATCTGCCCAGGCGCTCGAGTCGTCCAGGAAAGATCCAAAACTGATTACCGTTTCCGCGCGTTTCAACGCGTCTTCAACTCCGCTGGACTTCGGGAACACGTATGCGGGATTCGCACCGTCAATCAGAACGATCTGCGCATGCGCCAAAGCTTCGGCTACGCGATAGTTATCGGCTGGAGCGATGACTTGTTTCGCGGGGGCCAGAATGCCCCCGGGCTTGCCGACATTTCCCAGCATGACGTTGATATAGTGCGAGGCGATGACCGCGTCGAGCGAATTGCTCTGCACAATGGAAGCTCCGCCGATCACCAGCGGAGCCGGCGATTCGCCCAACTCCTGCACCGCTTCGCGCACGCGTTTTTCGTCCAGCCCGCAGGCCGCGAGCAGCATCTTTACGTCGGCGGCGTGGAAAGTGTCAGCGGCTGCCTTCGGGAGATCCTTGGCATTGCGCGCGAGTTTGCTGTCGAACAGGATGCGCCCCACGGCCGCCAGGAATTGCGGCTCAGTGCCGGGACGCAAGGGCAGCCATCGATCCGCCGCGGATGCGGTAATCGACAGGCGAGACTCCGCCTGCACCAATCGTCCGCGCACCTCGCGCCGTCCTTGCCGGAAAGCTCCGTACTGACGCGCGTAATAGACCGGCGAGGTCCAGCCGCCCAGGAAGTCCGCACCGACGCCTAATACGAAATGTGCGTTCGCCAGGTCGTATACCGGCTGTCCCGCCCATCCAAAAACTGTTTGCGCCGCTTTGCGCTCCACCGGATGATCCGTAATGGAGCAGGCGATGGGGGCCGGTGCTTTCAAAACTTTCGCGAAGCGGTCGAGCGCCAGCGAGCGGGTGCCAGCCGCACCACCGCTGAGAATCACGATTTTGCCGGGATCGGCGGCTCTCACCTTGGCGATTTTTTCGGATGCCGAGGCGATCGCCGCGTCCCACGAGGTTGCCGCGAACTGCCCCGCCCCGCGCTCGCCCGAACGCTGCATGGGACCGCGCAGACGATCCGGATGATACAACGCCTGAACCGCGGCCTGTCCCCTGGCGCACAGCCGGCCGCCGCTGATGGGATCGAGCGGGTTGCCTTCGATCTTCTTAACCGCAGCCACGCGCTCGCGAACCTGCTCGCCCTTGTCGGTGGTGACTCGCTCGCCTTCCATGATGCGCGCCAGCGTTCCGCATCCCGCGCTGCAAGCGGTGCAAACCGCGGGGTGCCATTGTTCCTCTCCAGGAACGATTTCGTGATCGGGCACCAGCAGGGGCATTAACGTGCCGACGCTGGATCCGCACCCAGTGGTGAGGGCTCCGGCGGAGGTTGCCGATAGAATCCGGAAGAAAACGCGCCGGTCCATATTATTGAGCCGCCCTCCGGGCCGGCATTAATTGAGCCGCTCTCCGAGACGGCCGTCTTAACAGGCGGTTGACGATCGACCTGCGCGTTTGCGCGCCAGCGGTTAGTAGTGACATGTGGCGCAATCCTCAGACGCGTGATTCTCGCGGTGGCAACTCACGCATGTTCCCATGTTGTGCTTTACCAGAGGCTGTGCGGTGGCTGCCTGGGTCATGTCACCGTGGCACCGGACGCATTGCACTCCCGCGCGAATATGGGGCGCATGCTGAAACTTCACCAAGGCGGCTGAATCGAAACCATAGACCCGTTCCCATGGAATCTCTCGCCGCGCGGCGGCAAACCCCGCAACTTTCTTGACTTCCGGATTGCCGGTCGCGATTTTTGCGTGACATAGCATGCACTTGGATACCGATGGAATAGTCGCGCGCGCGCCGGTGTCGGCGCCGCTGTGACAATCCAGACACTGCAAGCCATGCTCGATGTGTATTTTATGCGAATAGGCGATCGGTTGTTCAGCGCGCAAAACGGTCGCAGCCATTGCCATCACGACCAACAAAAGAGTCCCAGTTGCCCGCAGGACGCGGGAATCGCCCGGCCGTCGTCCACGCAAGGGCGAATTCGATCCCAGGAGGTCAGAGTTTTCGAGGCTCGACCTTTTGAAGTAAGTAATACACTGGATCATGAACTTAGAGCCGGCAACTCTCCATACCGTTACTGGTGCCTGTGAGCACCGGCGCTGAGTGGCCCCAAACCTTATCTTTGACGATGCTACCACACCGGCCGTTCAAACCCGCTGCGCCGGCTTACTCGCGCAGCCCGTAAACAAATAGCGAATTGCCGGCGGAGATGGCAATATATTGCTTGCCGCCGATCGAGTAGCTCATTGGTCCGGAGGCAACGCCGCCGCCCACGCTGGTCTTCCACAGTAGTTCCCCGTTGCGCGCGTTGAGGGCATAAAAGTAGCCTTCGCGGCCGCCGGAAAATACCAGATCGGAGCCCGTGCTCATGACGCCGGCGTCGGTGACGTCGTTCATCTTGAACTCCCATTTGCGGTCGCCCGTCATGGGATCGATGGCGCGGATGGCTCCGTAGCCTTCGTCTTCCTTGCGCGTATTGACGCGAGCAGCGAACATGCCTCCGATGACGGAGCGCGGCGAGACCCCGAGATAACGATTTCCTTCGGTGTACTCCTGCTTGCCGCTTAGATAGATCGACGAATAATTCACCCAGGAGGGGATGTAGAACAATCCGGTACGCGGACTGAACGACGGCGAATACCAGTTAGTGCCGCCCTGATTGCCAGGGAAAATCACAGTCCCCTCGGGCGAGGGCACTTTACCCGGGACGCGCATCGGGCGCCCGGTTTCATCGAATCCACTAGCCCAGTTCACTTCGACAAAGGGCTTGCCCAGCAGAAACTTTCCGGTGGCCCGGTCCAGCACGTAAAAGAACCCGTTGCGGTTGGCCCAGAGCATCACTTTTCGCAAGCTGCCCTGCCAGGTGATGTCGGCAAGTACCGGAACCTGCACGGAATCGTAATCAAACTGGTCGTGCGGCGAGAACTGATAATGCCACTTAAGCTTGCCGGTATCGGCGTCGAGCGCTACCACCGAACTCGAGTAGAGATTGTCGCCCACGCGAACGTCGCCGTCGTAGTCCGGACCCGCGTTGCCGATTCCCCAGTACGTGAGGTTGAGATCGGGATCATAGGAACCGGTCACCCACACCGATGCGCCGCCGGTTTTCCAGGAATCACCTTTCCAGGTTTCATGACCGGCTTCGCCGGGGCCGGGGATCGTGTTAAAGCGCCAGGCTTCCTTGCCGGTCTTCACGTCGTAGGCCGCGATGAAGCCGCGGATGCCGAACTCGCCGCCCGCTACGCCGACGATCACTTTGTCTTTCACGATGAGCGGAGCGTGCGTGAGCGCATAGCCGCTCTCCGCCTTGGCCACGGTGGTGTTCCACAGCGGCTTCCCGTTCTTGGCGTCGATGGCGACCAGATGAGCGTCGATGGTCCCCATGAACAACGTGTCTCCGGCAACCGCGACGCCGCGATTGATTCGGCCGCAGCACGGGCGCGACAACGGAGACGGTGCGTACGAGTAAATCCAGAAAACGCGCCCAGTCACCGGGTCGAGCGCAACCACGTCGTTGGGCGCTTGCACGGTGTACATGACGCCATCGACCACCAGCGGCGTGGCTTCGAACTTTTCGAGCGAGCGCGCCTGGAAAAGCCACTTCAGCTCCAGGTTCTTGACATTCTGCGGCGTGACTTGATCGAGCGGGCTATAGCGCTGGCTCATCAGATTGCCGGAGTAGGTGAGCCAGTTCTGCGGCTCCTTTGCTGCGTTTACCAGGCGGTCAAAGGTCACCTGGGCCGAAAGGCTTCCGGCAATCGATAAAAGAATTATTAAGCGTCGCGTCATTGTCGTAATCATTGCGGTCGTAACCATTTCGTCAAAGACCTTTCAAAGAATTCAGGTAAGCCACCACGTCCGCCAGTTCCTGCGTGCTGAGTTTGCCGCGGTAGGAAGGCATGGGTGAATCCTTCAGAAAGTCCGCTTCGCGCAGGTTGGAGCGCTGCAGGGAAAGCAGACGCTCCTTGGAATCGAGCATCAGGATGTTAAACGAATCCAGGTTCAGCAGGCGGCCAGTGATGGTTTCACCCTGTTTCGTAACCACCCGGTAAAAGCGGTTTTGCGACAGCACTTCGGCGTTGGGATCGAGTATCGATTGCTCGATTTCGGCGGTGCGTCGCAGGGCGCCGATGTCACTCAAGTCTGGTCCGACGCGCGACCCGGCGCCGTTCACGCGGTGGCAACTCGTGCAATTTCCCTTGCCCTCAAAGATGCCCTTGCCGCTTGCTGCGTTGCCATTGCCGGTTACAGCCCGCCCGCTGGTAGCGATGGAGTGCAGATATGCCAGGATGATTTCAGCGCGATAATCCTCCAGGTTATGCGGCGGCATAGCTGTACCGGGGATGCCATTTTGAATAATCTTGACTAAGGCCGCCTCCGAGTAGGTCTGGCGGAACCGTCCATGACCGAGATCGATCCCGGGCACCTGGTCGCCTTCAGGGCCGTGGCACAGAACGCAATTCGTGCGAAACAGCCTCCCGCCTTCTTCAATGTCAGCCGGGGTGTAAGCGTGCTGCGCCAGCAGGACAACAGGCAGCGCCAGCAGCAGCGAAAATGGAACCAGTCTCATGCGTATTGCCTCTCGTGGGAAATCGGGTCTTATGGTATCGCGGCGGGTGAGCGAGGTCAATACCGGAAGGCGCATCCTGATCTTGCGGATTCGCCCGTCCAACTCTGCCATTCAGCGCTGCAATTCACCTGTCTGGCGTGTCACTATATATACTTTATGTCCATAGGGGGCGCATGAGGATGAGGGAAAGAAAGTATTTGTTACTGGGAGTTCTGCTGTTGCTCCCGGGGATACTGAGCGCTCAGGTGACCGCCGCTATTTCCGGCCGGGTCGAAGACGCCAGCGGCTCCGCTGTCGGGGGCGTAACCATTACGGTGAAGAGCGTCGAAACCGGCGCCACGCGGTCGGTAACTACAGACACCAACGGCAACTACCGGGTTCTCTCACTGCCCGTGGGGCGGCAAGAGTTGAAAGCCGAAAAGACCGGCTTTAAGACGGCGGTCCGAAGCGGCATCAACCTGGAAGTGGGTCAGGAAGCGGTCGTAAACCTGGGGCTGGAAGTCGGTGAACTGGTACAACAGATAACCGTCGTCGCGGAGACGCCGGTGGTGAATACCACTACTTCTTCGGTTTCCGGAGTGGTGGGCGAGCGTGAAATAAAGGATCTGCCGCTCAACGGACGCAGCTTCGACAACCTCATCGCGCTGAATCCCGGAGCCATCAGTTACGGCTTGAAGAGTCCCAATACCATCACCAGCATGGGAAATACGTTTTCGGTTTCTGGCCGGCGGCCGTTGGACAACATATTCCTGCTCAATGGCGTCGAATACACCGGCTCCAGCCAACTTTCCGTGACGCCCGGCGGGGTGAGCGGCGAGCTGCTGGGCATCGACGCGGTACGCGAATTCAACGTCCTCTCGGACACATATTCGGCGGAGTACGGCAAGCGAGCGGGAGCGCAAGTGACGGTGGTAACACAATCGGGAACCAATCAGTTGCATGGGTCGCTCTTTGAATTTCTTCGTAACAGTGCGCTCGATGCCCGTAATACGTTTGACCAGGGGTTTGTTCCCGCTTTCCGCCGAAACCAGTTCGGCGGCGCACTCGGCGGCCCGATCAAGAAAGATCGTCTGTTCGTATTCGGGAACTACGAAGGCTTCCAGCAGCGTTTGGCGGTCACCAACGTGAGTGTCGTCCCCGACAGCCAGGCGCGTAACGGATTCGTGCCGAATGCCGCCGGGGTTTACACCAAGGTTCCCAATCTCAATTCAAACATGCTCAATTACATGTCGTACTGGCCAGTTGCCAATGGTCCCGAGCTGTTTGTGCCGGGCACCACTCTACCCAGCGGAACCGCGAAGGCGTTCTACAATCCCCGGCAAAGCATCCAGGAGAACTTCGGTACGCTGCGCTCGGATTACATTCTTAGTGACCGCGATACCATTACCGGCTCCTACACGATCGACGATGGCAACAGTATCATCCCGCAGTCGGATCCGCTGTTTGGGTCCGCCGTGGCGCTTCGCAGCCAGGTTGCCAGTCTGCAGGAAACCCATATTTTCTCCCCATCCATTCTGAATAACTTCACGGCGGGATTCTCGCGCGCCCGTTTCGTTTTCGATTCCTCTACCTTCACGTCGTTCTCGCCCAGCCTCGATTTCGTCACTGGAGCCGGCCCAGGAGGCATCATCATTGGAGGCGGCACTACGACTACCGGGATTGCCGCCATCACCTCTGCCGGTCCCAACAACGCAGCCGGCGTTTCCAACGCGCGCAATCTGTTTACGTTTGCCGACAGCGTTCAAATGGTGAAGGGCAGACATCAGATCAGTTTCGGCGTCTGGTTCCAGCGCGTTCGCGACAACGAAGACACGGGCTCCCGCCGTATTGGACTGGCGAATTTCGCCAGCTTGACCACTTTTCTGCAGGGCACCACCAGCACTTTTCAGGTTCTTCCCAACCCCACCCCGCTGGGCTGGCGAAGCTGGTTCGGAGCCTGGTACTTCGAAGATGCCATCAAACTGCGGCCCAATTTAACCCTTCGCGCGGGCATCCGCCACGAGTTCACGGACGGTTGGAACGAAGCGTCCGGCCGCGCTGCCAATTATGTTACCGACGCCAATGGAGTGCTTCAGACCAATCCGGTGGTGGGAAACTCCGTTTACAGTACGAACAACGCAAAGAAGCTCTTTGGCCCCAGAATCGCGCTCGCATGGGATCCGTTTGGGAACGGAAACACCGCCGTTCGCGCCGGGTTCGGAACCTATTATTCGCTGATCGACAACCTCGCCTTCCTGCTGAATTCTCTGCCTCCGTATAACGGCTCGGCACAGTTTAGTGGAGCGCTTTCTAAAATTGCTCCGATTACTCCGGGCGTGCAGCCTCCGGCCTCCTGCACCGGCGGACCCAATGTGCCGGTGTCCGGCTGCTCCATTTTCGCGCCACAAGGCATCCAGCCCAACGCAAAGACTCCCACCGTTCAGGAGTGGAACTTCACCGTCGAACAGCACCTCAGTGCCAATACCGTCTTGCGTGTTGCGTACGTGGGATCGTTTTCAACCCACGGCCTGATTAGCCTGGACCCCAACACCATCCCCGCGGCGATCTGTGCGAATGCCGCAGGCTGCACGGCCGGCGGAGCGGCCACCAGTGGAGCCCCTGCCGCGGTCTCCAGCCAAAGCCATGTGCTGCAAGGCGCGCAGTATATTCCCGTCGGCACACGCCCGAACCCTTCGGTAGGCGCCGGTTTCTTTTGGTACACCGAGGGCAACAGCCGCTATAACGGATTGCAGACCGACGTCGTCCGGCGTCTGAGCCGTGCCTTCCAGCTACGGGCCAACTACACTTGGTCCAAAAATCTGGACATGAATTCCGGGCTTACCGGAGCGCAAGCCAACAACCAGGCGCAGATGATTATGGATCGCAACAATGTGAGCCGGGACTGGGGTCCTTCGGCCTTAAACGTCACTCATCAGGCCAGCATATCGGCGCATTATGAGCTGCCCTTTGGCAAGGGTCAGCGCTGGATGTCGGGCGCGGGGTCCGTGGGGAATCGCATTGTGGGCGGATGGCAATTGAATGCGATCACCACTTTGTTGAGCGGCTTCCCCTTTACGCCGCAGGTAGGTTCCAACCGCTCGGGTGATGGCGATACGCGCAACCCCGATCGCCCCAATCTGAATCCAACATTCACCGGACCCGTCGTCACCGGCAATCCGAATCGGTGGTTCAACCCCGCCGCCTTCCTTCTTCCGGCTTTCGGCACGTGGGGGAATCTGGGACGCGGCGTGTATCAAGGACCGGGTTTAGCTACCGTTGACCTATCGGTGTTTAAAGGCATCGCGATCAGCGAAAGAATCAACCTGCAGTTCCGCGCTGAAGCCTTCAATCTGCTCAACCACGCTAACTACGCAACGCCCAATGCCACGGTATTCTCGAGCGGCATCGTGAATTCGTCGGCGGGATTGATCACTGCCACGGCGACCACGTCCCGGCAGATCCAATTCGGCTTGAAACTGATCTTCTGATCGCGCGCGATACAGCCTATCGTGGGTCTACGCGCTTAGGTGTGAGAATCGCCGTGAGAATCACCGACACGATGCTCACGATCAGCGCGCCCAAAAACGCCGGCAAGAATCCATCAACGTAAAACCCTACGTGGAACCAGCGGACCGCGATGGCCGCGGCCAGCCACAGCGTGATGCCGTTAATCACCAGGACAAACAGCCCCAGCGTCAGCACGATCAGCGGGCATGAGAGGAACGCCAGCAGGGGCCGCACGATTGCGTTGACCAGTCCTAAGATGATCGCCATCCCGGCAAACACCGTCCAGGCCTCACGCTCCACGCGTATGCCGGGTACCAGCCACGCGGCCACTACCAGCGCAACCGCGGTAATGAACCAGTGGATCAGAATTCTCATGGGGCCGGTTTAAGAATACTCAGAGCTTAGGCGCGTAATAACCGTGGCGCGCACGCACCACCAAGTCTTTACGGCCCTTTACGCGGATGCTGACCGGGTGGAACAGTCCATCGGCTTTGAGCGGCTCCGGACGGAACAACAGGTTGTATTGATGGCGGAGCTCATTTGCAATGTTTTCGAAGGACTGCGCCAAATCCTGCGATTTGAACGGGAAGAAGGCCAAGCCTCCGGTCTCCTCCGCGAAGTAGCGCAGGACTTTATCGCCATCGGTCGGAATGCGTGAGATGTTGGTGGAGATGCTGTAAATTACCACGTCGGCTTTGTGCGCCATTTCGAGCGCCTGCTCGCGCGAATAGCGGCTATCGTTGTCCTCGCCGTCGCTCAGCATCACAATCGCGCGGCGAAATTTATCGCGCGGCTGATCACCCATCAATTTTTCCTTGCAGGCGAAATAGATGGCGTCGTAAAGCGCCGTTCCTCCGCCGGGGCGCAAGTTGTGGATGGCCTTGGAGAGTTGCTCGGTTGAATCCGTCAGGTCGGATACCAGCTCCGCGCTGCTGTCGAAGCTGACCACCATGGCTTTATCCTCGCGCGGACGCAGCACCGCATTGACGAAATCGGTAGCGGCGTCCTGCTGGAAGCGGAAGCGGTCCCGAATGCTGTTGCTGGTATCGATCAGAATGCCGATGCGCAGCGGCAGGTCGCTTTCGGATGTAAATTCCAGGATGCTTTGGGGTTTCTTGGCTTCCAGAATTTCGAATTCTTCTTTATTGAGATCCGTGACAAAACGGCCCTTCTTGTCGGACACCGTGAACAGCATGCTGACGCGAGTGACATCGAGCGTGATGCGGGCCGCTGGGTCGTCCTCGGCCGGAGTTTGCTTGGGCGGAACCTGCGCGTTCGAGGAGACGAGCGCCAGGCAGAACGTGGTTGCCAGAAGGTACTTCATGTGAGCACTCTCAATTATAGACTCGCCAGCCATTCGCTGAGTTCAGCGGGAAAGGGTGCCTCCACCGTAACGCGCTGGCCGCTCGCGGGACTGGTGAACACGATCCGCCATGCGTGCAGGAAGACTCTTCCGGCCGGCGGCGCGCCGTACAGCTTATCGCCCGCTACCGGATGTCCCAGGCTCGATAAGTGTACCCGGATCTGGTGCGTGCGACCGGTGCCGATCCGCACCTCCAGGTAGGTATATTTCTCGAATCGCGAAAGCACTCGATATTCGGTTAGCGCGGAACGGCCCGTCGCCAACTTTGCCGTCATGCGGATGCGGCGGATGGGATCGCGGGCGATAGGCGACGTTACGCGTCCCTGCTCGTCGCGCACCTTTCCATGCACCAGCGCCAGATAAGTTTTCTCCACCGTGCGGCCCGCGAACTGAGCCGCCAGCGCGCGATGCGCGGCATCGTTGCGAGCCACCAGCAGAACGCCGCTGGTGCCCTTGTCCAGGCGATGCACGATGCCCGGCCGCAAATCGCCGCCCACCTGCGAAAGAGTCGCGAAGTGATGCACCAGGCGGTTCACCAGCGTACCCGATTCGGC
>Ga0207657_10000381_pt1 | contig 46762 bp, 46 predicted proteins | sample KBSC33metaG_FD_184316 | JGI IMG/M metagenome (GOLD analysis project Ga0207657, IMG submission 184316) | Corn rhizosphere microbial communities from Kellogg Biological Station, Michigan, USA - KBS C3-3 metaG (SPAdes) (version 2) | ecosystem: Host-associated > Plants > Roots > Rhizosphere > Soil ... | reverse complement strand
GCGGCCCAGAAGAAGCTGTTCTTCAACCTGCGCAAGGCCAAGAGCGAGATCTCGGCCCTGCAGGAGGGCGACCTGCATCCCGACCAGGTGTCGACCATCGCCACCAAGCTGGGCGTGCTGGACGAGGAAGTCATCTCCATGAACCGCCGCCTGTCCGGCGGCGACGCTTCGCTGAACTCGCCCATGCGGGCCGACAGCGAGAGCGAGTGGCAGGACTGGCTGGTCGACGACAAGACGCCCAGCCAGGAGACGGTGGTCGCCGACGACCAGGAGAAGTCCATCCGCATGAGCCTCCTCGAGGAGGCCATGACCGAACTCACCGACCGCGAGCGCCACATCCTGACCGAGCGCCGGCTGAAGGACGAACCGACCACCCTGGAAGAGCTCGCCTCGCAATACGGCGTCAGCCGCGAGCGGGTCCGCCAGATCGAGGTCCGCGCCTTCGAGAAGCTGCAGAAGTCAATGAAGGCCGCCGCCGAGGAACGCCACCTCGTCGACGCCTGAGGCTCGATATTCCATCCTGAGAGAAGGCCGCCGAAGGGCGGCTTTCTTTTTGCGCGCGGCGCCGGAAGGAATGGCCACGGAAGACACGGAAGGAGCGGATCCCTGGCGCTGGAGTCGGGTTGAATCGCGCGCTTCGCGCGCAATCGGTCCATCCCGCGGCCTCGGAAACTGCCCGCTTCGTCCGGGCTCTTTCCGTGTTTTCCGTGGCCAAAATGACCGAGCCTCCGCCGCCGCGGAGCCTGCCACCTAGGCCGCGACGGCCTCTTCCTTCGGCATGTAGGCCAGCAGCGGGGCGGCCTTGAGGGTCAGTTCGGCGGCGTCGAAGGGCGGCCCCTTCTTCTCGATCTCGTCGACGTAGCGGCCGAAGTCGATCGCCGCCGTGGTCAGCTTCAGGTCGGCGACGCTCATGCCGCATTTGCGCAGGTCGGCGACCTGGGCCTGCATCGCGCGCATCGCCTGCTTGGGGTCGCTGTCCACCGCCCCGATCGCCGAGCGCAGGATCTTCAGCGCCTGGGCGAGCTTTTCCGAGTCCGGCGTCGCGCGGGTGTCGGAGCGCCGCTTCAGCGCGCCGGTATAGTCGCCGGAATTGAACCGCCGCCGGTCGGGGCCGACGTAGTCCACCGCCTCGACCCAGTCGCGCTGGCGAAGCGTCACCGCCTCCAGCCGGCGCAGCAGATCCTTCATCGTGAAAGGCTTGCGCAGGAACTCGTGCACCCCGCCATCCCGCGCGGAGAGGATGCCCGCCGCGGTCGCCTGGCCGGTCACCATGATCACCGGCGCGTAGCGGCTGGCGAGGTTGCTGCGGCGCAGGTCGCGGGTGAAGGCGACGCCGTCCACGGGCTTGGGCCCGAGCTCGGCGAAGATGATCTGCGGGTCGCAGTTGGCCGCCAGGCGCAGCGCCTTGGGAGCTGTGTCGGCCACCCAGATCTGGGAGTGGGCGATGTCGCGCATCAGGTCGCCGATCAGCCGCGCGCCGACCGGCTGGGGATCGAGGATCAAGACCCGCTGCAGCAGCGGAACCATGCGCTGGATGATCTTGGCGTCGGTATTGAACAAGGCGGCGGCTCCGGGACGTGCCGGACGCTACGCCGCCGCTGGTAAAGAACGCCTTGACGGTAACGATGTTCGCCCGCCCAGCCAGTCCTGGCCCGGCCTGAGGAACCTGGGTCAGATTGTCCCCAGTTCCGTCGTCCATAGGGCGATCGTGGGCTTGTTGGCGGCTACTGCCTGTAGGTTGTGCTGAACCCTGACGCCTCCGTCTGTGCAGCTCGCTGCGGCGCGAACCTCTCTCGGTAGGTTGTGGGTGTGACGCCGACGCGGCGTGCAAAGGCCTTGCGCAGAGTATCGTAGCTCGCGAATCCAGCTTTGTAGGCCACCTGTTGGACCGGCTCGGTCCCTTGCGAAAGCAACCGCTTGGCGATGTCGACCCGTGTCATTTCAACCCAATCGGCAGGCGAGGTCGCGGTGACCGCTTCGAACGCACGGTAGAAGTTGCGCAGGCTCATGTTGACACGCTCGGCCAGCGCCTCGGCTCGGAGATCGCCTCGGGGATGGTCGACGATCCAGTCGAGCAGCGAGCCCAGTGGCCCATCCGTCGATTGCGACCGCAGCATCGCGCTGAATTGCGACTGCCCGCCGGGCCGCTTCAAGAATACGACGAGATTGCGCGCGACCATCAGGGCCAGTCGATGGCCATGGTCTTCCTCGATCATCGCCAACGCCATGTCGATTCCGGCGGTGATGCCAGCGGCCGTCCAGAACTTGCCATCCTGGACGAAGATGGCGTCCGGCTGGACTTCGGTCAGCGGGAAGCACTCGCCCAGGCGCTCGCAATCCTCCCAATGGGTCGTTGCACGGCGTCCGTCGAGCAGGCCCGCGCCGCCCAGGAGGAATGCTCCGCAGCAAACGGAGGTGACGCGGCGCACCTGGGGCGAAGCGCCTTTGATCCATTCAAGGATGCGGGGATCGCAGTTTGTGTGGTCGAGGAACCCGCCTGTGACGAGGAGCGTGTCGAATATGCCGGGCGACAGCGGCGTCGCAGCCTTCGTCTCGACGACGATGCCTTGAAGGGTGCGTACGGGCCGCCCGTCGATAGATAACGGCTCGACGACATAGAGCAGCTCGTCGGCGTGACCGGAACCGATCAGGTGGCGCGCGGCGGAATGGAAGACCGCCGAGGGACCGGCGAAGTCCAGCAGATCGCACTCATCGTACACCAGCATGGCGATGCGCCTGACTTGATCGGCCACGGGCGTCCTCCATCCTTCTGCGGCCGTCTCCGGCGCATCGGCAGGCGCCATCGATGATGACACCTGCCGTCGAGGCCGTCGATCTCACCGCGCGGTGAGCACGATCTTGGATCGCAACGCCACCTGCGCGGCGCGCTGCGCGAGAGCCTGATCGATTCCGGCTTGTCCGCTGCTCATGGCCATGGACAGGCAGCGGCGTTCGGCGAATTGCGCTTGCAGCGGCCTGTGGTCGTGCTGAACGCAAAGCCGTGACGCAGCCGCATGCAGGCGACCTTCGAGGGCGCGAAGGCCGGCGGGCGAACCGATGTCGAGGTCGGCGAAGCTGACAACTATGGTCGGGGCGTCTGTGTCGACCGCGGCTTGCGCGGCGGCGTTCCCCGCGGCGGTGAGAACGGCGAAAGCGGCAATAGCCTTCGTGAACGTCAGCATCTTGGTGCTCCCTGGTTTGGATGAAGTGCTCATCCGTCGTTGGAAGCTATGGCTGCGCCGGGCCGCGCGACATGACAGATGTGAGGCTGATCGTGCCATCGGCATCCGGCCCCTAAGCCACTGATACTTCAGAACGACGACCGGGCTTTCAGCCTAGTCCTGGAACGGGTCGCGCATCAGGATCGTGTCGTCGCGCTCCGGGCTGGTCGACAGCAGCGCCACCGGCGCGGCGATCAACTCCTCGATCCGGCGCACATATTTCACCGCATTGGCCGGCAGGTCGCGCCAGGTCCGCGCCCCGTGGGTGGTCTGGCTCCAACCCTCCATGTCCTCGTAAACCGGCGTCAGCGCGGCCTGCGCCTTCAGGCCTGCGGGCAGGTAGCTGAAGGTCTCCGGGCCCAACCGGTAGCCGGTGCAGATCTTCAGCGTCGGCAGGCCGTCGAGTACGTCGAGCTTGGTAAGCGCGATGCCGCTGATGCCGTTCAGCGCCACGGACTGGCGCACCAACGCGGCGTCGAACCAGCCGCAGCGGCGGCTGCGCCCCGTCACCGTGCCGAACTCCCGCCCCACGGTTCCCAGGTGCTGGCCCACCTCGTCGGTGAGCTCGGTCGGGAACGGCCCTTCGCCCACCCGGGTGGTGTAGGCCTTGACGATGCCCAGCACGTAGCCCGGCCCCTTGGGCCCGAGCCCCGCGCCCGCGGCCGCCTGGCCCGCCACGGTGTTGGACGAGGTCACGTACGGATAGGTGCCGTGGTCCACGTCGAGCAGCGCGCCCTGCGCGCCCTCGAACAGCACCCGCTTGCCGGACTTCACCAGGTCGTTGAGCAGCAGCCACGCGGGCTTGGCGAACGGCAGGATCAGCGGGGCCAGCCGTTCCAGCTCGGCCAGCAGCGCCGCGCCATCGGCCTCCGGCAGGCCGAGGCCGCGCCGCAGCGGCCCGTGGTGCGCCAGCAGGCGGTCGATCTTGGCCTCCAGCGCCTCGCGGTCGGCCAGGTCCGCCACCCGGATCGCGCGGCGGCCGACCTTGTCCTCATAGGCCGGCCCGATGCCGCGACCGGTGGTGCCGATCTTGTTGACGGCGGCGGCCTCGCGCGCCTGGTCGAGGTCGCGGTGCAGCGGCAGGATGAGGCAGGCGTTGTCGGCCAGCACCAGCAGGTCCGGCCCGATCGCCACGCCCTGGCCGCCCAGCTTGGCGATCTCCTCCAGCAGGTGCCAGGGATCGACCACCACGCCATTTCCGATCACCGAAAGCTTACCCTGCACCACGCCGGAGGGCAGCAGCGACAGCTTGTAAACCTGCTCGCCGACCACCAGCGTGTGACCGGCGTTGTGCCCCCCCTGGAAGCGCACCACCACGTCGGCGCGGTTGGACAGCCAGTCGACGAGCTTGCCCTTGCCCTCGTCGCCCCACTGGGCGCCGATCACCGTCACGTTGGCCATGGGTACGATCCCTCCACCTGCCGGGAGAAGACCAGCCGCCCTTCGACAGGTGCTCGGCGTCTGGCTGGGATCAAGCTGGAGCCCGGCGGACCGGGCGCGGCGGGTGTGTAGACCAGCCGGGCCGACACTTCAACAGCGCCGCAGGCGTCTTCAGGATTCACCGCCAAGCCCGCCACGGTCACCGAGACGCCTCTGCCGGGGCCGTTCCCTTGGCGGGCTTGACGGCCTTGGCGGTTCCATTTGACGCCCGAGCCGCGCTATCAGGCGCCCATGGACATTCCGCGCTTCCACCTCGCCTTTCCGGTCCGCGATCTGGCCGAGGCCCGCGCCTTCTACGGTGGCCTGCTGGGCTGCCCGGAGGGCCGATCGAGCGATAAGTGGATCGATTTCGACTTCCACGGCCACCAGATCGTGGCGCACCTGGCGCCGGACGAGGCCGGGCAGAGGGCCACCAACGCGGTCGACGGCCACGACGTGCCGGTCCGCCACTTCGGCGCGATCCTGGCGCCCGCCGACTGGGGCGCGCTCGCCGAGCGGCTGACGGCGGCGGGAACCCAGTTCGTCATCGCCCCGCACACCCGCTTCAAGGGCGAGCCCGGCGAGCAGTCGACGATGTTCTTCCTCGATCCCTCCGGCAACGCCCTGGAGTTCAAGGCCTTCGCCGACGACGCCATGGTCTTCGCCAAATGAGCGTCGCCTTCGCCGATATCGAGGCGGCCGCCGGGCGCATCAAGGGCCATGCGGTCGAGACCCCGCTGATCGAGAGCCCGGCGCTGAACGAACGGCTGGGCGCGCGCGTGCTCATGAAGCTCGAAACCCTGCAGCGGGTCGGCGCCTTCAAGTTCCGCGGCGCCTACAATCGCCTCGTCCAACTGTCCCCTGACGAGCGGACGCGCGGCGTCGTGGCCTTCTCATCCGGCAACCACGCCCAGGGCGTGGCGCTGGCCGCCAGGCTGCTCGGCATGCCGGCCCTGATCGTCATGCCGTCCGACGCGCCGGCCATGAAGGTCGCCAACACCCGCGGCTACGGCGCGGAGATCCGGCTCTACGACCGGCTCACCGAAAGCCGCGAAACGATCGCCGCCGAGATCGCCGCCAGCCGCGGGGCGACCATTGTCCCGGCCTTCGACGACCCGCACATCGTCGCCGGCCAGGGGACCGTCGGCCTGGAGATGGCCCGTCAGGCGCAGGCCCTGGGCGCGAGCTTCGACCTGGTGCTGACGCCGGCGAGCGGCGGCGGCCTGATGGCGGGCGTTTCGGAGGCCATCCGGACACTGTCGCCGAAGACCGAGTTCTGGGGCGTGGAGCCGACGGGCTTCGACGACCTCGCCCTTTCGCTGAAGGCCGGCGAGCGGGTCACCATCAAGCCCGCGGGCCGCTCGCTCTGCGACGCCCTGGAAAGCCCCGCGCCGGGGGTGATCAACTTTCCGATGCTGCAGAAGAACCTGGCCGGCGCGGTCGACGTCAGCGACGCCGAGGTGGCCGAGGCCATGCGCTATGGCTTCTCGACGCTGAAGCTGGTGGTCGAACCCGGCGGCGTCGCGGCGCTCGCGGCCCTGCTGGCCGGCAAGGTCGAGGCGGCCGGCAAGGCCGTCGGCGTGGTGCTCTCCGGCGGCAACGTCGATCCCGACCTCTTCGCCCGGGTGATCCGCGGCGAGGTCTAGGCTGCGCTCGGGCGAGCCGGCGATGGACCTCCGCCCAGCCTGCGCCAAATCGCACCGGCGATCCCGAAGCTTGACCGCAGACGCCTTAAGCCGCGCTTCATCGGCCCCGCCTAGGCTCGTTGCATGACCCGTCTGCGCCCGGTCCGGTGATGAGCGTCCCGCCCGTCGGGAGCGTTGCCGCCGCCTTGCGCACGGCGATCCTGTCCGCGGCGGAGGCGGAACTGGCCCAGGCGCTCGGCGACGCCGGCGATGCCGCGCAAACCTCCCCGACGCCCACGCAGGCGGACGCCGCGGCTTCCGCCGTGAGCCTCGCCCGCGCCGCGGCGGCGGGACGCCAGGGCGGCCTCGCGCCTCTGTTCGCCGACCTGCAACAGGCTGCGGCCTCACCCGGACTGCCAGCCCAGATGCGCGCGGCGATCGCCCAAGTGCTCGCGCTGCGGACGCCGCTGGACGGCGCCTTCACCGCCGAAACCGCGATGCGCGCAGTCTCCCAGTCCGGCCTCTTCCTGGAGGCCCACGTCGCGCAGGGCGGAGAGCCGCCACCGGACCTGAAAGCGGCCCTGCTGCGGTTGGGCGCGTCCTTGGCCGCCGCACAGGGCGCGGACGCCCCGCCCCACCCCGCCGACCAGGTCCCGCCGCCGACCCGCGGCGCCGCGCTCGCGGCTCAGGCGGTTGCGCCTGCGACCCTGCCGGCGGACGCCGAAGCGCCGGTGGTCGTCCAGCGCCTGCAGGGCGAAGTCGAGCAGGCCGTCGCGCGACAGACGCTGCACCAGTTGGCCTCCCTGCCCGACGGCCAGGGCGCGGCCTGGATGTTCGAGCTGCCGCTCGCAACCCCGCAGGGAACCGCCGTCGCCCAGTTCGAAGTACAGCGCGACGGCCGCTCGCCGGACGGCGGGGAACCCGTCCCGGGCTGGCGCCTACGCTTCTGCGTCGACGTCGAGCCGCTCGGGCCCGTGCATGTCCAGCTCGGGCTGGCCGGCGAGCAGGCGGCGGTGACGGTTTGGGCGGAGCGGCCGGAGGCGCTCGAGGCGCTGCGCCGCGAGGCGCCCGCGCTCGCCCGTGAGCTGTCGGCCGGAGTGATGCTCCATGCCGGCGCGCCGCATCCGCCGGCTCAGCCGCCGCCCGGCCGCTTCCTGGACCGCACCTCATGAGCGAGAAGCGCCCGCTGGCCGTCGCCCTGCGTTACGAAGCGCCGCACGCGCCCAAGGTGGTGGCCGTCGGCCGCGGCGCGCTCGGCGAGCGGATCGTGGAGGCCGCCCGCGCGCATGGCGTGCCGCTGGAAACCAATGCGCCGCTGGCCGAGGCCTTGGCCCGCGTCGAGGTCGAAACCGAGATTCCCGTCGAGCTCTATGAGGCCATGGCCGTGATCCTGGCCTTCATCCTGCGCGCCGCGCGGCCCGCGCCCGGGCTAGCCCCCTAGCTCGGACCCCGTCATGCGGCGGTAGAATTCCAGATACCGCTCCGACGTCGCCGTCACGACGCCGGCGGGCAGCGGCGGAGCCGGGGCCTCGCCGTTCCAGCGACCAGCGCCCCGCTCCGTGTCGAGGTAGTCGCGCAGCGGCTGCTTGTCGAAGCTGGGCGGGACCTCGCCGATCGACCAGCCCTCGGCCGGCCAGTAGCGCGAGCTGTCGGGAGTCATCACCTCGTCGATCAGGACCACCCCGCCGGCCTCGTCCTGGCCGAACTCAAACTTGGTGTCGGCAAGGATCAGGCCGCGCTCCGCCGCAAGCGCGCGGCCGGTTTCGTAGACGGTGCGGCTCAGGGCTTCGAGGTCGGCGGTCAGGTCCCCGCCGATGTCCCTGGCCATCTTGGCGATGGAAATGTTCTCGTCGTGGCCGGTGTCGGCCTTGGTCGCGGGGCTGAACACCGGCGGGTCGAGACGCTCGCTCCTGCGCAGACCGGCGGCCAGGGCCTCGCCCGCCAGCGTGCCGGCCTCGGCGTATTCCTTCCAGGCGGAACCCGAGAGGTAGCCGCGCACCACGCATTCCACCGGCACGACCGTCACCCGGCGGCAGAGCATGGCCCGGCCGACGAGCTGGTCGCGATGCGCCGCCAACTCGGGTGCGGCGGAGATGATCTCGTCGGGGTCGACGCTCAGCATGTGGTGGCGCACCACGCCGTCGAGCTTCCTGAACCACCAGGCGCTTATCTGCGTCAGGACCGCGCCCTTGCACGGCACGGGCTCGGCCATGACCACATCGAATGCGCTGATCCGGTCAGTGGCGATCAGCAGCAGCCGGTCATCGCCGACGGCGTAGATGTCGCGCACCTTGCCGCGTCCGATCAGCTTCAGGGGCAGGTCGCTTTTGGTCAGCAGATCCATGATCGCGCTCCTGAAGCGGAAAGCGCTGCACATGCTGGCCGCACTGGAGAAGGTCAATCCTCCAGCGCGACCCGCCTCCGCTGTCTAAAGGGCTCGGCTGCCCTAAAGCCGGTCTTCGGGCGCTGGCGTCAACGTCGGCTCGCGCGGCGTCACCAGTCGGGCGAGCTTCGGCTTCAGCCACTGTTCGAAGTCGTCGATGAACTCATAGACCACCGGCACCAGGACCAGCGACAGCATGGTCGAGGTGATCAGGCCGCCGATCACCGCCACGGCCATCGGCTGACGGAACTCCGCGCCCTTCTCCAGCGCGAAGGCGGTGGGCAGCATGCCGGCCGCCATCGCCACCGTGGTCATGATGATCGGCCGCGCCCGCTCGCGGCAGGCCTCGATGATCGCGTCGTGCTGGGTCATGCCTTCGCGCTCGCGCTCGATGGCGTACTCGACCAGCAGGATCGAGTTCTTCGCCGCCAGGCCCAGCAGCATCAGGAAGCCGATCAGCGAGGGGATCGACAGCGACAGGTGGAAGGCGAGCAGGCCCAGGAACGCCCCGCCCACGGCCAGCGGCAGGGCCGAGAGGATCACGATCGGCTTGAAGAAGCTGCGGAACAGCAGCACTAGGACGCCGAAGATCATCGAGACGCCCGCGAAGATCGCCAGCAGGAAGCCGCCGAACAGCTCCTGCATCGCCTGCTGGTTGCCGATCGCCGCCGGCCGCACGCCGGGCGGCAGGTGCTTCATGATCGGCAGGTTGTTCACCGCCTTCTGCGCCTGGCCCATCTCTACGCCGTTCAGCTCGGCCTTCACGGTCAACTGCCGCTCGCGGTTCAGCCGGTCGATCTCCGCCGGGCCTGCCCGGAAACTGATGTCGGCCACGCTCTCCAGCGTCGTCGAACCGCCGGACGCGGTCGGCACGCGAAGCGCGCTGATCCGCTGGATGTCGGACCGGGCGCTTTCGGGCAGACGCACGCGGATCGGGATCCGCCGCTCGCCTTCGGTGTATTTGGCGACGTTCGCGTCGATGTCGCCGACGGTCGCGACCCGCACGATGGTGGCGATGGCGTCGGCCGAGACGCCGAGCCTGGCGGCCTCCTCGGGCTTGGGCCGGATCACGATCTCCGGCGCCTCCGGCGGCTTCGACGGGTGCGGGTCGGCCACCTGCGACAGGCCGCGCATCTCGTGCTCAAGCTCGCTGGCCGCGCGCTGCAGGTTGGCAGGATTGTCGCCGGTCAGGATCTGCTGGAAGCCTGCCGCGCCCTGGAAATCCAGGAAGGTCAGGCGCGCGTCGGGGATCGCCCGAAGTTGCTCACGCAGGCGGTTGCGGATCTGGTCGCCGGTGGCCTTTCGCTTGTCGGCGAGAAGGATCGTCGCCGTGCCCTTACGAAGGTCGCCCGCGCCCGAGCCCATTGAGCCCGGACCGAAACTGGAAACCGTCGAGCCGACCTGGATGAAGACGCCGGTGACCTCCGGCTGCTTGACGAACAGGCTGTTGATCCGCTGCGCGGTGTCTTCCATGTCCGCGGCCGAGGCGCCGGGCGGCCCCTGGATGTCGACGTACATGAAGTTCGGGTCGCCGGCCGGCTGGAAGCCCTGCGGCAGGAACGGGAACAGCGCCACCGAGCAGATGAACATCACCAGGCCCACGATGGCGGCCACGATGCGGTGACGCAGCGCCCACTCCAGCGCGTTCCGGTAGAAACCCTCGAACGGCTTGCGCTCGTGCGGCCGGATGGTGGGCTTCAGGAGATAGGCCGCCATCAGCGGCGTCACCAGGCGCGCCACCAGGAGCGAGAACAGCACCGCGACCGAAACGGTCAGGCCGAACTCCTTGAAGAACTGCCCGGGGATGCCCGGCATGAAGCTGACGGGCGTGAACACCACGACGATCGCCATCGTCGTGGCCACCACCGCCAGGCCGATGGCGTCCGCGCCCTCGAGCGCGGCCCGGTAGGGGCGCAGGCCCCGCGCCACCCGCTTTTCGATGTTCTCGATCTCGACGATCGCGTCGTCGACCAGGATCCCGACCACCAGGGTCAGGGCCAGCAGCGTCACCATGTTCAGTGAGAAGCCCATCAGCTTCATCACGAAGAAGGTGGGGATCAGCGAGATGGGCATGGCCACCGCGGTGATCATCGTCGCGCGCCAGTCGCGCAGGAAGAAGAACACCACCAGCGCAGCCAGGAACATGCCCTCGCCCAGCACGTGCTGGGTGGCGCGGAAGGTCGCCCGCGTCTCGTCGACCGAGGAGAAGACCTTGGTGAACTTGACGCCCGGATGCGCCTTCTCGATCTGCGCGATCTTGGCGACCACGGCGTCCTCGGTCGCCACGTCGCTGGCTTCCTTGGTCTTGGCGACCTGGAAGCCCACGACCGGACGCCCGTTCAGGCGCGCAAAGCCGCGCACCTCGGAAGACCCGTCGCCCACGTCGGCGACGTCCGACAGCCGGACGAACCGGCCCGAGCCGGTGGGAATCTCAAGGTTTCGCAGCGCCGCGACCGAGGTGACGTTGGACAGCACCCGCAAGGTCTGCTCGCGTCCGCCGACGCTCACCCGCCCGCCCGGCGCGTCGGTCTGGACGCCGCGCAGCGCGTTGTTGACCTGGGTCGCGGTCAGGCCGCGGGCGGCGAGCCGATCGGGGCTCACCACCACATTGATCTCGCGGGACACCCCGCCAAAGCGGCTGATCTGCGAGACGCCCTTGGCGCCCTGCAACTCGCGCGAGACGGTGTCGTCGATGAACCACGACAGCTGGTCGTCGCTCATGGCCGGCGCGGCGACCGCGTAGGTCAGGATCGGCGCGGCGGAGTCGATCTCGATCTGCTGGACGATCGGTTCGTCGATGTCGCGCGGCAGGATTGCGCGCGCCTGGGCGATCTGAGAGCGGACCTCGTCGGTCTTTTTCTGCAGGTCCTCGCCGATCTCGAATTCCATGGAGGTCGTCGAGACGCCCTGCGTCACCGTCGACTGGACGTTCTTGACCCCGCTGATCCCGGCGAGCGAGTCCTCCACCGGCCGGGTGATCTGGGTCTCCATCTCGCCCGCCGCGGCGCCGTTCTCGGTGACGGTGACCGCGATGATCGGGAACTGGACGTTCGGGTACTGCTTAACCGGCAGGCCGGTGTAGGCGATCACCCCGGCCAGCACGAGGCCGAGGAACAGCACGGCCACCGGAACCGGGTTCCGGATGGCCCAGGACGAGATCGCGAAGCTGCGGTGTTGTTCGCTCATCGGCGGGCGACCGAAACAGCCGTGGGAACCGCGCGCGCCGTGGCCTGGCCCTCAGCGGGCTTCACCAGGTCGCCGTCCAGCAGGAAGGCCGCAGCGTTTTGGACGATGCGGGAGCCGGCGGGCGGCCCCTTGATCAATTGCACCAGGCCGCCGCCGCGCTGCCCGGCCTGGACCGGCACGCGATGCACCCGGTTGTCGGGGCCGACCACCATGACGCTGGCGCCGTCGGCGTCGTAGCGCACGGCCGTCTCCGGCGCGGCGAGCGCCATGCCGCTGACGTCGGTGAACACCGCCCGGCCGAAGCCGCCGGCGCGGATCTCGCGGTTGACCGGCAGGTGTACGCGCACCACGCCGAGCTTGGTCTGCGGATCGATCTGCGGGCTGACCAGGCGCACGACGCCCTGCGTCACGAATCCGCTGGGCAGCGTCACAGTCGCGTGCTGGCCGGGGCGAATCTTCGCCAGGTCGTCCTCGGAGAGCTGGGCGGCGAGCTCGATCTCGCTGTCCCGGGCGATGCGGAACCAGGGCGTGGCCCCGCCGGCGGTGGACATGTCGCCGGGCCGCACGGTGCGTTCCAGGATCAGACCGCCCACCGGGGCGCTCACCGAGAGCTTGGCGTTGCGGGTGCGGATGTCCTTCAGCATCGCGGCCTGGGCGTTGGCCGTGGCCCGCGCCGCGCGCGCCTGGAAGCGCCGCTGGTCGATCGCCTCCTGGGACAGCACGCCGGCGTTGTCGAGGTCCTTCACGCGGTTGGCCTGATCCTCGGCCTGGCGCGCGTTGATCTCCGCCTGGTTGGCGAGGGCTTCCTGCTGGGCGAGCTGGCCCTCGATCAGCGCCGGGTCGAGCTGCGCGAGCGTCTGGCCCTTGCGCACCGTGTCGCCCACGTCGACCAGCACCTTGGACACGCGGTAGCCGCTGACCTCGGGCATCACGGCCGCTTCCTCGCGCGGCACGAGGTCCCCCGAGGCGGCGAGCGCGCCGCTGATCACCTGCGGCTGCAAGGTCACCACGCGCACCGTGCGCGCCAGTTGCGCCTCGGTCGTCTTGGGCTTCGGCTTCGAGCAGCCCGCAAGCGCCAGCACCGCGATCAGCGGCAGGAGGAGGGCCATGGAGGCCTTGGAGGTTCTCATCCGGATCACGTCTCAGCGGGCCTGCTTGTTCGTGGGGAAGCGTTCGGCGGGCCAGCCGCCGCCGAGCGCCTTGTAGGCCTGGACGGTGCGGCGGGCCGCCTGCACCTGGGCCGCGGTGAGTTGCGAGCGCGTGGCCCGCCAGGACTGCTCGGCGCCGAGCGTCGTCTGCAGGTCGGTCAACCCGCGGTCGTAGCCGAGCTTGGACGCCTGGTAGCCGCGTTGCGCGCGCGCCTCGCCCTCGGCGAGCAGGGCGACGCGCTTGCGGTCGGCGTCGAGCCGCACCAGCGCGCCTTCGGACTCCGAAAACGCCGTCTGCACGGCCTTCTCATAGGCGATCACCGCCTGCTCGGTGCGTGCGTTCTGCGCCTTCAGCTCGGCCATCAGCTTGGGGATCGAGAGCAGCGGCTGGGTGAAACTTCCGCCGACGACCACTGACCGCACGGTGGTGGTGAAGCCGGGCTGGCTCTGCTTCTGCCAGCCGATGCCCGGCGTGAACGTCAGGGTCGGGAGGAAGGCCAGGATGTCCGCGTCGGAGCGGCCCGCCTGGCCCGCGACGCGCGCCTCGGCCTGGCGCACGTCGGGGCGGCGCTTGAGCAGTTCGCTCGGTATCGCCTCCGGGATCGGCGGCAGGTAGCCGACGCTCGGATCGACGGCGACGTTGGCGGTCGGCTCGACCGTGCGCCCGGCGAGGATCAGGATCGTGCGCCGCTGCGCCTGCAGTTCGGCCTCCAGGCCCTGCGCCTGGGCGTCCGCCTGGGCGAGGTCGCCGGCCACCCGGTCGGCGTCGGAACGCGCGCCGATGCCCACCTGCGCGCGCTTGGTCGCCGTGTCGTAGAGCTCGCGCTCGATCCGCGCCGTCTCCCTGGCGTCCTCGAGCTGGATCGCCAGGCCGCGCGCCTGGAAATAGGCGTCAGCGACGTTGGCCGCCAGGCTGGCGCGGGCGCCCTCGTAGTCGAAGCGCGCCGCGGCCAGGTCGCCGTTGACCGCCTTGCGCGCGGCGAAGAACCGCCCGAAGAGGTCCACTTCCCAGCTCACGTTGAAGTTCGCCGCCGAGGCCTCGGACACGCCGCTCGAGGAGAAGCCGGGGAAGTTGAAGACGGTGCCAGCGAGCTGATGGGTGTCGGTTCGCCGGGTCGAGCCGGTCACGTCGCCCTGCGGCAGGAACTGGACCAGCGCCTCGGTCCGGTTGGCCCTGGCTTCGGCCAGGCGCGCGGCGGCGCTGCGGGCGTCCGGATTGCGGGCCAGCGCCTGTTCGATCAGGCCGGTGAGCTCCGGATCCTTGAACGCCAGCCACCAGCGGTCGAGGTCCACCGCGCCGGCCGGCGCGGCGCCTTGGGGCGCTTCGTAAGCCTGCGGCAGGCGCACGTCGGCCGGGCGCACGTGCGCGCAGGCGCCCAGCGCGAGGCAGGCGCCAAGCGCAAGGAATCCGGGGACGGCGGCGGAGACGGCAAAACGCATGCGCTGTTTTCTTGACGGATCGGCGGGGTGACTTGAGGGCCCGTCCCTAGTCGCCGCGTGCGGCGACAATGGATGCAGGGCCCCTTTCGGGACGTCTAACGACATGAACACACAAGCCCAGTGATGACGACGCGCCCGGGCTGGCGCCTCTGCGGGTCCCTAGCCGGGGCCTCTCTTAGCGAAACTCCGTATGTTGTAAAGTGTTATTCCGTGTGCAACGTGGAGCCATGGCGACGGAATTCACAGGCGGCGGCGATCCGCGGCGGAGCATCGCGCTCCTCTGGGGCCTGCCGGGCGCAGGGCGGCGCGGGCCGAAGCCGCGGCATTCCGTCGACGAGGTCGTGCAGGCGGCCATCGCACTCGCCGACGCCGAGGGCCTGGCGGCGCTGTCCATCCGCCGGGTGGCCGAGACGCTGGGGCTCTCGCCCATGTCGCTCTACACCTATGTGCCGTCCAAGGCCGAGCTGATCGATCTGATGCTGGATCGGGTGGCCGGCGAGGACGATCTGGCCGACGGCGTGGCCGCCGACTGGCGCGCTCGGCTCGAGCATGTGGCCCGCCAGGGCTGGGCCCGCGCCCAGCGCCATCCGTGGACCATCCAGGTCGGCGTGCACCGCCCGCCGCTTGGGCCCCGCGTGCTCGCCCGCGTCGAGGCGACCCTGCAGGCGATCGACGGCCTGGGCCTGGGCGAGCTGGAGATGGACCTCATCACCACCCTGGTCGGCGACTACGTGCGCGGCGCGGTGCGCGCGGCCCTGGAAGCCCGCGAGGTCGAGAAGCAAAGCGGCATGACCGACGAGCAGTGGTGGGCGCTGAACGAGGAACTGCTGAAGGGCCTCGTCGAGCCCGAACACTATCCCACCACCGTGCGCGTCGGCCAGGCCTACAAGGCCGCGCAGGAAGCCGGCCCCGACCACATCCGCAGCTTCGAATTCGGCCTGCAGCGGGTGCTCGACGGCATAGAGGTGTTCATCGACCGGCGTCGCGCGAACCTTGCCTAGCGGCGACGCCTGCGTCCCATTAGGGTCGCGCCCGCTTCACCTTCCTTTTCCGAGTGATCGATGAAAAAGCTTCTCCTGAGCGCCGCCGCCTGCCTGCTGGCGGGCGGCGCCTTCGCCGCCCCCGAGCCGCACTTCGACACGGCCCGGCTGTCCGAGCACATCAAGGTCCTGTCCTCCGACGCCTTCGAGGGCCGCGGCCCGGCGACCCCGGGCGAGACCAAGGCGGTCGGCTACATCGTCGAGCAGTTCAAGGCCGACGGCCTGCAGCCCGGGGGCGACAAGCTGGCCTCGGGCGGCCGGGCCTGGACCCAGGACGTACCGCTGGCCCAGTTCGACACCAAGGGCCCCGTGACCGCCACCGTGAAGGTCGGCGGGGCCAGCGAAACCTGGAATCAAGGCCAGCAGGTCGCCATACGCGCAGCCGAGACCGGGGCTTCGCACATCTCCATCAAGGACGCGCCGGTCGTCTTCGTGGGCTACGGCGTCAAGGCTCCGGAACGCAAGTGGGACGACTTCAAGGGCGTCGACCTGCACGGCAAGATCGCGCTCGTCCTGGTCAACGACCCCGACTTCGAGACCGGGAAAGGCGACTTCGGCGGCAAGGCCATGACCTACTACGGCCGCTGGACCTACAAGTATGAGGAGGCCGCGCGCCAGGGCGCGCTCGGCTTCATCGTGATCCACGAGACCGCACCGGCCTCTTATGGCTGGAACACGGTCAAGAACTCCAACACCAACTCGGTCTTCGACATCATCCGCAAGGACCCATCCAAGGTCCACGCGCCGATCGAGGCCTGGGTGCAGCGCGACACCACCGTCGCCCTGTTCAAGAAGGCGGGCCTCGACTTCGAGGCGCTGAAGAAGCAGGCCCAGACCCGCGCGTTCAAGCCCGTCACCCTGCCCGGCGTCACCTTCTCCACCGACTTCGACATCGACGCCAAGAAGGTGGTCAGCCACAACGTCGTAGGCGTCCTGCCCGGGACCAGGCGCCCGGACGAGCGGGTCATCTACACCGCCCACTGGGACCACCTGGGCGTGGGCCAGCCCGACGCGAAAGGCGACCGGATCTATAACGGCGCGGTCGACAACGCCTCCGGCGTCTCCGGCCTCATCGAGCTCGGCCGCGCCTTCGCCCAGGCCCCGCGCACCGAACGCACCGTCCAGTTCATGGCCGTCACGGCCGAAGAAAAGGGCCTCCTCGGCTCGGAATACTACGCCACCAACCCGCTCTATCCGCTGGCCACCACGGTCGCGAACATCAACATGGACGGCGCGGCGGTGAACGGCCCGGCCAAGGACATCTCCACCTCCGGCGACGTGGGCCTGACCCTGCAGGACGACCTGATCGCCGTCGCCAAGGCGCATGGGCGGAGTTTCACCAAGGACAGCCGCCCCGAGGCGGGCAGCTTCTTCCGCTCCGACCACTTCTCCTTCGCCAAGCAAGGCCTGCCCGCGCTCTCGTTCGGCTCCGGCCCCGATCTGGTGAAGGGCGGCGTGGAGGCCGGCAAGGCCGCGCGTGAGGCCTACACCCGCGACCGCTATCACCAGCCCGCCGACGAGTTCGATCCCAACTGGGACCTCTCCGGCATGGCCAATGACCTGACCATCGCCTTCGACCTCGGCCAGCAGCTCGCCAACTCGCGCGAATGGCCGCAGTGGAAACCGGGCTCGGAGTTCAAGGCGGCCCGCGACAAGACTGCCGCGCTGCGGAAGTAGCTCGTCGCGGCCGAAAACCGCCGAGCGGCGGTCGGCGAACATATTGAGAACGTTTTCCGGCTCGGCTAGGGTGCCGCCTCACGGAGGACCCCATGAGCGGCGCAGGCAAAATTCGTTTCGGCATCGGCGGCTGGACCTTCGAGCCGTGGCGCGGCGTATTCTACCCGCCGGGGCTGAAGCACGCCGACGAGCTGGCCTATGCGGCCAGCCATCTCACCGCCATTGAGATCAACGGCACCTACTATTCCAGCTTCAAGCCGGACAGTTGGGCCAAGTGGCGGGCGGCCACGCCCGAGGGCTTCAAGTTCGCGGTCAAGGCCTCGCGCTTCTGCACCAACCGCAAGGTGCTGGGCGAGATGGGCGAGAGCATGGGCAAGTTCCTGAACCAGGGCTTGTCCGAACTCGGCGACCGGCTGGGCCCGATCCTGTGGCAATTCATGGGGACCAAGAGGTTCGAGGCCAACGACTTCGAGGCCTTCCTGAAGCTGCTGCCAAAGGCCCAGGATGGCCTGCCGCTCGCCCACGTCGTGGAGCCGCGGCACGCCAGCTTCATGACGCCCGAGTTCATCGCGCTCGTGCGCAAGTATGGCGTGACCGTCTGCCTGGCGGATCATTTCGACTATCCGCTGATCCCCGACGTCAGCGGCGACATCGTCTACGCGCGCCTGCAGACCGGCTCCGACGACGTGGCGACCGCCTATCCGCCGGAGAAGCTGGATCTCTGGGCCGAACGCTTCAAGACCTATGCAGCGGGCGGCGCGCCGGGCGACCTGCCGGCGGTCGACGCCGGCCACGCCGCGCCCAGGACGCCGCGGGACGTCTACGCCTTCGTGATCCACGAGGGGAAGGTCCGCGCCCCGGCCGCGGCCATGGCCCTGATCGAGCGCGTCGCCTGAGGCCAGACGCAAGCGGCCCCGCAAGGGGGCGTCCGCACGCGGAGCGACATTCAGCCGTTGACCGACGCAGGGTCAGGGGCGTCCGATCCCGGCAAAGCGGAAGGGAACCCCGATGGCTGAACTCTCCCAGAACGACCTGATGTACCGGCCGGGCCTGATGAAGGGCCAGCGCATCCTGATCACCGGCGGCGGTACGGGGCTGGGCAAGGTGATGGCGGAGGCCTGCCTGATCCTCGGCGCCGACGTCTATATCTGCGGCCGCCGCGGTGGCGTGGTGGAAGCCACGGCCAAGGAACTCAACGACGCCCACCCGACTGCAGAGGGAGCCGGTAAATGCGTCGGCGTCGCCTGCGACATCCGCGTGCCGGAAGCCATCGCGGACATGATCGAGACGGTCTGGGCGGACGGCGGGGCGCTGACCGGCCTGGTCAACAACGCCGCCGGCAACTTCATCAGCCGCACCGAGGACCTCTCGGCTCGCGGCTTTGACGCCATCGCCAACATCGTCTTCCGCGGCTCGTTCTTCGTGACGCTGGAGTGCGGCAAGCGCTGGCTGGCGGAAGGCAAGCACGCCTCGGTGGTTTCGATCCTCACCACCTGGGTGTGGAACGGCGGGCCTTTCACCGTGCCTTCGGCCATGTCGAAGGCGGGCCTGAACGTCATGACCCAGTCCCTCGCGGTCGAGTGGGGCAACCGCGGCATCCGCTTCAACGCCATCGCGCCGGGGCCCTTCCCGACCGAAGGCGCCTGGGCGCGCCTGAACCCCGGCAGCGCCGAAGCCGGCGGGGCCGCGCCGCCGCCGCCCGCCGACCCGACCATCCCGCTCAACCGCAACGGCGAGATGCGCGAGCTCGCCAACCTCGCCGTCTACCTGCTCGACCCTGGCTCGGCCTATGTGAACGGCCAGACCATCGCCATCGACGGCGGCTCGCACCTGAAGAGCGGCGGCGGCTTCAACCGCCTCGCCGAGTGGGGCGATACCGAATGGGAGGCCGCTCGCAACTCCATCCGCTCGGCCAACGAAAAGGACCGTTCCCAGCGCACGGTGTGAGCCCTGAGACGTCGCCGTGCTTTGATTTCCGTCGCCGGGCCTCTAGAGTGACGCGCGTCACTTTTCGAGTCGCTTGCAGAGTTTCATGTCCGAAGTCGCCTATCTCAGTCCCGGCAAGCGCGAGCAGACCAAGGTCGCCAACCGCCAGGCGATCCTCGACGCGGCCCGGGAGGTGTTCGGCGAGCTCGGCTACGAGACGGCGACCGTGCGCGACATCATCCGCCGCACGGGCCTCGCGGCCGGCACCTTCTACAACTACTACCGCTCCAAGGAGGAGGTGTTCGCGGCCCTGGCCGACGACGGCGCGCGCCGCTTCGCCCCGATCCTCAAGGGCCTGCGGGGCAAGGGCTACAGCTTCGAGGAGTTCGTCTACAGCGCGATCAGCGCCTACTTCGATTTCATCGCCGACGAGCACCGCAACTGGGCGGCGCGGCGTCCGGCAGGCGAGCCGCATCTGCACGTCCAGGGCGAAACCCCGGAGATGGCGGCGGTCTTCGCCGAGGTGCGCGACGCGCTTGCCGAAGACATCGCCGAGCGCCGGGGCCCCTTTGCGGACCCCGACTACATGGCCGCCGCCTGCATCGCCGTCGCCCGCGAGATCGGCGACAAGATGCTGGAGCGCCGCCCCATCGACACCGCCGGCGCGACCCAGTTCGCCGTCACCATGATCCTCAGTGGGCTGAAGGGCCTGCCCAAGGCGCCCGCCTGACATGCCGAACATGGCCACGCAGCGCTTGATGCTCCGGACGCTGCTCAGCCTGCCGGCGCCGGTGCTGCGCCTGATGTCCGGCGGGGGGGTGGTCTACCAGGGCGGCCGCACGCTCGACCCGCGGCTGCAGTTCGTGGCGGCCCAGGCGCGCCGCGAGCCGCCGCTCCCGACCCTGTCGCCTGACCAGGCCCGCCGCGCCTCCGCCCGCCTGGGCGCCCTGCTGACCGGGTCTCCTGAGCCTGGCGTCAGCGCCGAGCCCCTGGACATTCCCGGCCCTGCCGGCGTCATCCCGGCGCGCCTCTACCGGCTGCAGGGCCAGGACCCGGACGCACCCCTGATGATCTACGCCCACTTCGGCGGCGGGGTGCTGGGCGACCTGGAGACCTGCCACACCTTCTGCACCGTCCTGGCCGCGGCGGGACGCGGGCCGGTGCTCTCCGTCGCCTATCGGCTCGCGCCGGAGCATCGCTTCCCGGCCGGCCTCGACGACGTGCTGGCCGCCTACCGCTACGGCCGCGACAACGCCGAGCGCTTCGGCGCGCCCATCGCCCAGGCGGCGATCGGCGGGGACTCCTGGGGCGGCAACCTCGCTGCGGTCGCCTGCCAGGAGCTGAAGCGGGCCGGCGAGCCCCAGCCGGTGCTCCAGCTCCTGATCTATCCCGGCACGGACGTCGCCTGTGAGAGCGCCTCTGTGGCCACCTACGCCGACGCCTTCCCGCTCAGCAAGGCGGTGATGGACTGGTCGATGGGCCACTACATCGGCCCGGGCGACAATCCCGCCGATCCGCGCCTGTCGCCACTGCGCGCGGAGAGCGTGACGGGGCTCGCGCCAGCCATCGTGGTCACCGCCGGCTTCGACCCCCTGCTCGACCAGGGCGAGGCCTATGCCCGGCGGCTGAAGGAGGCCGGCGTGCCGACCGTCTACCGCTGCTACGACAGCCTGGCGCACGCCTTCACGGCCTTCACCGGCGCGGTTCCGGCCGCCGACGTCGCCTGTCGCGAGATCGCGGGCCTGGTCCGCGAAGGCTTCGAAGGACGGATCGCCTGATGCGCGCCCACCCATGAAAGCGTTGGTCGTCGAGCAGCTCGCCCCCGACTACGCCGGCTGCGTGGTCAAGGATGTCCCCGTGCCTGAGCCGGGGCCCGGCGAGGTCCGCATCCGCGTGCGCGCAGCCGCCGTCAACTTCCCCGACCTGATGCAGACCCGCGGCGAGCACCAGCACAAGCCGCAGGTCCCCTTCACGCCCGGCATGGAGCTGGCCGGTGAGATCGACGCCTTGGGCGAGGGCGTCACCGCCTTCGCCGTGGGCGATCCCGTCGCCGGCGGCGGGCGCGGCGGCATGGCCGAATATGCGGTGCTGCCCGCCGCCGGACTGCGCCGCAAGCCCGACACCCTGACCTTCAGCCAGGCCGCGGGCTACGCGGTCGCCTATCTCACCGCCTACGTCGCCTTCGAGCGGTGCGCGCGACTGCAGCCAGGCGAATGGGTCCTGGTCCACGGTGCGGCCGGCGGCGTGGGCCTGGCCGCCGTGGACCTCGCCCAGATCATGGGCGCCAAGGTCATCGCCGCCTCGGCGTCCGACCATAAGCTCGCGGTAATCGCCGCCGAGTACGCCCCGGACGCCACGGTCAATGTCGCGCAGGGCTTCCGCGAGCGGGTGAAGGAGCTGACCGGCGGCAAGGGCGCGGACGTGATCTACGACCCGGTCGGCGGCGACGTCTTCGACGAGAGCACCCGCTGTATCGCGTTTGGCGGCCGGATTCTCTCCATCGGCTTCACCTCGGGCCGCCTGCCCGTGCTTCCGGTCAACATCGCCCTGATCAAAGGCTTCTCCGTGATCGGCGTGCGCGCCGGCGAATACGGCCGCCAGTTCCCGCAGAAGGGCCGCGAAAACCACGAAGCCATCTGGAAGCTGGCCGAGGACGGCAAGGTGCAGCCCCGCGTCGACGCGGAATACGCCCTCGCCGACTGGCGCGCGGCCTTCGACTCGCTGGCCGACCGCAGGGTGATCGGCAAGACCGTGGTGCGGCCGGATCTTTCCTAGGTCCTTCCCCAACAGTTGACACCGCCGGCCCCTTCCCCTATCCACGCCGCTCGATTTTCGACCCCCGGAGCCTTCCGTGAAGCGGACTTTCCAGCCTTCCCGTCTCGTCCGCGCCCGTCGCCACGGCTTCCGCCTGCGCATGTCCACCAAGAACGGGCAGAAGGTGCTGGCCCGCCGCCGCGCCAAGGGCCGCAAGCGCCTGAGCGCTTAAGCCGGACCGAGCTATGGTGTCGGCCGTGTCCGACGCCGCTTTCAAAATCGAACGCCTGAAGAAGCGCCCAGACTTCCTGGCCTGCGCGAAAGCCCCCCATTGCGCGCGCGGCGCCGTGCTCGTCCAGGCCCGCCGGAGAGATGGCGAACCCCTCGTCCGCGTCGGCTTCACCGCCACCAAACGCATCGGCGGCGCGGTCGAGCGCAACCGCGCCAAGCGCCGGCTGCGCGAGGCCGCGCGCCTCTTGCTTCCGACGCTCGCCTCCCCAGGTTTCGACTATGTGCTCGTCGCCCGCGGCGGTGTGACCACCCGCCCTTGGCCGCGTTTGCTTGACGATATGAAAAGCGCGCTGTTAAGGCTCGCCGCCGACGGCGATGGTCGCATGCGCGACCCCGTACACGCCCCGCCCTCCTCAGATTGAGCCGCCGCCCTCGAATGTCCGAAGAAAACCGCAACCTGCTGATCTTCGGCGTCTGCGCCGCGATCCTGTTCGTCATCTACCAGGTGTGGGTGGTCGATCCCGCGGCCAAGCGGCGCCAGGCGGAGATCAAGGCGCATCCGCCCGCCGCCGCCGCTTCCGCCAATCCGGCCAGCGCGCCCTCGCTCACCGCCCCGCCGGCGGTGACCCGCGCCGCGGCGCTCGCCGCCAGCGTCCGCGTGCCGGTGTCGACCCCGTCGCTGAAGGGCTCGATCTCGCTGCGCGGCGCGCGCCTCGACGACCTGTTCCTGGTCAAGTTCCGCCAGACCACCGACAAGAACTCGCCGCCGGTCGAGATGCTGCGCCCGGAAGGCACGGCCTTCCCCTGGTTCGTCGACTTCGGCTGGGTCGGCCAGAATGTGCCGGCCCTGCCCGACGCGACCACCGAGTGGACCCTGGCGCAGGGCTCCACCCTCGCGCCCGGCCAGCCGCTGGTGCTGACCTACGCCAACGGCCAGGGCCTGACGTTCACCCGGCGCATCGAGGTGGACGACAACTACATGTTCACCCTGACCGACACGGTCGCGAACACCGGGACGATCCCTGTGACGCTCGCCTCCTACGGCTCGGTGCAGCGCCAGGGCGTGCCCCCCCACATCGGCAGGTCGGGCATCGTTCACGAGGGCACGATCGGCTGGCTCGATGGCCGCGTGCGCGCCTTCAAGTACAAGGACCTGCAGAAGGGCGGCGGCGTCACCCAGCAGTTCGACTCCGCCGGCGCCTGGACCGGCATCACCGACCAGTATTGGCTGGCCGCCTTGATCCCCAATCCGGGCGAGCGGATCCACGCGGTCTACCGCGACGCCAAGGCCCAGGGCGTGGACGTCTACGAGGCGAACTACACAGGCGCCCCCCTGACCGTCGCGCCGGGTCGCCAGATGACGACGACCCAGCACCTCTTCGCCGGCGCCAAGACCGTGCCGCTGCTCAAGGCCTACCAGGAAAAGCTCGGCATCGCCCACTTCGACGACGCGGTCGACTGGGGGATGTTCTGGTTCTTCACCCGTCCGATCTTCGCCTTCCTCGATTTCATCTTCCACTACGTGGGCAGCTTCGGGATCGCCATCCTGCTGCTCACCGTCTGCGTGCGCCTGGCCTTCTTCCCGATCGCCCAGAAGCAGTACGAGTCGATGACCAAGATGAAGAAGGTCCAGCCTCTGATGGAGGAGGTCCGCAAGCGCTTCAAGGAGGACCCCGCCAAGCAGCAGCAGGAGATCATGGCCCTCTACCAGCGCGAGAAGGTCAATCCGCTGGCCGGCTGCCTGCCGATACTGCTGCAGATTCCGGTGTTCTTCTCGCTCTACAAGGTGCTGTCGGTCACCATCGAGATGCGCCACGCCTCGTTCCTGGGCTGGATCAACGACCTCTCGGCGCGCGACCCGACGACCATCTGGAACCTGTTCGGCCTGATCCCCTGGAACCCGGCGCACGCCCCGCTGATCGGCCCGATCCTCGACGGCACCCTGCACCTGGGCGTCCTGCCGCTCTGCTACGGCATCACCATGTGGCTCACCACCTCGATGAGTCCCCAGACCGGTATCGACCCGACCCAGCAGAAGATTTTCCAGTTCATGCCCTGGGTCTTCATGTTCATCATGGCCCCGTTCGCCGCGGGGCTCCTGATCTACTGGACCTGGTCCAACGTCCTGACGACGATCCAGCAGTACGTGATGATGCGGCGCTTCAAGGTCGACAACCCGATCGACCAGCTCATTGCGCGGGTGACGGGGAAGGCTTCCGGGTGAGCGAGGCTTTCGACGCCGACGCCCTGGAGGCGGCCCGCGTCCTCTTCGCCCGCGACGTCAGCTTCATGATGGGGGCCGTAAACATCGCGGGCTTGCCTCCGGCGGACCTGCCCGAGGTGGCCTTCGCCGGCCGCTCGAACGTGGGCAAAAGCACCTTGATCAACGCGGTGGCGGGGCGGCTCCACCTGGCGCGCGCCTCCAACTCGCCGGGCCGCACCCGCGAGGTGAACTTCTTCGTCGCCGACGGGAAGCTGCGGCTGGTCGACCTGCCCGGCTACGGCTTCGCCCGCGCCTCGCGCGGCGACGTGAAGAAGTTCCAGAACCTCGGCCGCGACTACCTGCGCGGTCGGCCGAACCTGAAGCGGGCCTATCTCCTGATCGACAGCCGCCATGGCCTGAAGGAGGTCGACAAGGAGGCGCTCGACGCCTTCGACACGGCCGCCGTTTCCTACCAGATCGTGCTGACCAAGGCCGACAAGCTGAAGGCCTCCGAAGTCGAAGCGGTCACCGCCCGGACGCTCGCCGCCATCGCCAAACGCCCCGCCGCCTTCCCCCGTGTACTGGCCACCTCCGCCGAAAAAGGCGTCGGGATCCCCGAACTCCGGGCCGAGATCGTCGCGGCCTGCGCGGTCTAGCGGAAGGCCAAATTACATTCACCCGTCATCCCGGCCGCAGCGTAGCGGAGCGCCGGGACCCAGGTGGTCAAGCTGTGCGGTCCCCCTGGGTCCCGGATCGGCTTGCAAGCCGATCCGGGATGACAGCAATAGGATGACTCCGTTTCGAGGCCAGACATGCTCACCACCGACACCCGCACCGTCTACGACGCCGACCTCAACCTCTTCCGCGACCAGGTCCGGAAGTTTTACGACAAGGCGCTGATCCCCCACCTGGATCGCTGGGAGGAAGAAGGCGTCGTCGATCGCGGCTTCTGGCTCGCGGCCGGCGAGGCGGGCCTGCTCTGCCCGCAGGTTCCGGAGGAATACGGCGGCCTGGGCGCGGACTATCGCTACAACGCCGTGGTCGGCGAGGAGCTCTCCTACGCAGGCTCGTCGGCGGGGATCACGCTGCAGTCCGACATCGTCGTCGACTACATCATCAACTACGGCTCCGAGGAGCAGAAGAAGCGCTGGTTGCCGGGCATGGTCTCGGGCGAGGTGATCACCGCCATCGCCATGACCGAGCCGGGGGCGGGCTCCGACCTGCAGGGCGTTCGCACCACCGCGATCCGCGACGGCAACCACTATGTGGTCTCCGGCTCCAAGACCTACATCACCAACGGCCAGAGCGCCGACCTGATCGTCGTCGTCGCCAAGACCGACCCGACCCAGGGCTCCAGGGGCATCTCGCTGATCCTGGTGGAGGCCGACCGCGCCGGCTTCAAGCGCGGCCGCAACCTCGACAAGGTGGGCCAGAACTCCGCCGACACCTCGGAACTGTTCTTCGAGGACGTGCGTGTCCCGATCACCAACTGCCTGGGCGAGGAGGGCAAGGGCTTCGCCTACCTGATGAACCAACTCCCGCAGGAGCGGCTGCAGATCGCCATCGCCGGCCAGGCCGGCGCGCAGCGCGCCTTCGACGAGGCGGTGAAGTTCACCAAGGAGCGCAAGGCGTTCAAGCAGACGGTGTTCGACTTCCAGAACACCCGCTTCACGCTCGCCGGCCTCAAGGCGAAGCTGCAGGCGGGCTGGGCGCACCTCGACTGGTGCATGGCCCGCCACCTGGAAAAGAAGCTCACCGCCGCCGAAGCCAGCGCCGCCAAGCTCTTCCACACCGAGCTGCAATGGGAGGTCTGCGACGCCGCGCTGCAACTGCACGGCGGCGCCGGCTATATGAACGAGTACCCCATCGCCCGCCTCTGGCGCGACGCCCGCGTGCAACGCATCTACGGCGGCACCAGCGAGATCATGAAGGAAGTCGTCGCGCGCTCGATCTGATGGGCGGCAGGGCCTTACCTCTCAAGGTGACAGGGGACGCGCGCTCCGCTATCGGAGCGCTCCGAACGATCGAGAGCTCAAGCGCCCGTGACCGACACTAGCCAAGGCGAAGGATGGGCGACGGCCAAGACGCTGGCCGAGGCTCTGCCCTACATCCAGCGCTACGACCGCGAGACGGTGGTCATCAAGTACGGCGGCCACGCCATGGGCGAGGAAGAGGTCGCCAAGCTGTTCGCCGCCGACGCGGTGCTCTTGAAAATGCTCGGCGTCCACCCGGTGATCGTGCATGGCGGCGGCCCGCAGATATCCGCCATGCTGGAGCGCGCCGGCGTCAAGTCGACCTTCATCGACGGGCTGCGGGTGACCGACGAAGCGACGATGGAAGTGGCCGAGATGGTCCTCTCCGGCGCGATCAACAAGGAGATCGCCAACTGGATCACGTTGGCCGGCAAGGAAGCCGACGTCCGCGGCGTGGGCCTGTCCGGCAAGGACGCGCGGCTGATCACCGTCGAGAAGGTCACCCGCACCAAGAAGGACCCCGACAGCGAGATCGAGCGGATGGTCGATCTGGGTTTCGTGGGCGACCCCAAGCGGGTCGACCCCAAGCTGATCGAAGCCCTGATCTACGCCGACGAGGACTACATCCCCGTCGTCGCCCCGATCGGCGTCGCCGAGGATGGCCAGACCTACAACATCAACGCCGACACCGTGGCCGGCGCGCTCGCGGGCGCGCTGAACGCCAAGCGCATGCTGCTGCTCACCGACGTGGCCGGCGTGCTCGACAGGAACGGCGAACTGATCCGCCAGATGACCGTCGCCGAGGCTAAGGGCGCCATCAGGGACGGCGTCGCCACGGGCGGCATGATCCCCAAGCTGGAGACCGCCATCGCCGCGGTCGAGGCCGGCGTCGGCGCCGTGGTCATCCTGGACGGCCGCCGCCCTCACGCCCTGCTGGTCGAGCTCTTCACCGAGCACGGGGCGGGCACGCTCGTCTGCGAATGACCGCCGACCTGACCCACGTCGACACCTGGCTCTTCGACCTGGACAACACCCTCTATCCGACGACGTCCGGGTTCATGGGCGAGATTGAGCGGCGGATGACCGACTACGTCGAGCGCCTCACCGGCCTGCCGCGCGACGAGGCCTACCGGCTGCAGAAGAAGTACCTGGCGGACTACGGCCTGACGCTCAGCGGGCTTATCGAGCATCATGGCGTCGATCCGGCCGAGTACCACGCCCTATTCGACGACCTGCCGCTGGAGAGCCTGGCGCAGAATCCGGAACTGGTCGCCGCGATCGAGCGCCTGCCGGGGCGGCGGCTGATCTTCACCAACGCCAACGACGTGCATGCCGAGCGCGTGCTGGCGCGCCTGGGCCTGGCGCACCTCTTCGACGACGTCTTTCACATCGCGCTCTCCTCCTATGTCCCCAAGCCCAGCCGCGTGGCCTTCGAACGCATCGACGCGGCCCACGGCATCGATCCGGCCGCGACCGCCTTTTTCGAGGACAGCGAGCGCAATCTGGAGCCCGCGGCCGAGCTCGGCATGACCACCGTCCTGGTCGGCCCGCATGCGCCGGCCTCGACCGCCGCCTTCGTCCGCTACAAGACCGACAACCTGGCGTCCTTCCTGAACGGCGCCCTTCTTCGGAAAACCGCCTGATGCATCAAGACCTGCAACGCGTCGTCGAGGCCGCCTGGGACGAGCGCGACGCGATCACCCATCAGACCACCGGCGCGGTGCGCGAAGCCGTGCTGGAGACCATCGAGCGCCTGGACGCCGGGACCCTGCGCGTCGCCAGCCGCGAGGCGGACGGGACCTGGGTCACGCACCAGTGGGCCAAGCAGGCGATCCTGCTGTTCTTCCGGCTGACGCCGAACGCCCTGATGCAGGCCGATGCGCCGGGTCCGTTCTGGGACAAGATCCCGCTGAAGTTCGCCGGCTGGGACGCGGCGCGGTTCGAGGCCGCGGGCTTCCGCTGCCTGCCCGGCACGGTGGTCCGCAAGGGCAGTTTCATCGCCAGGGGCGCGGTGCTGACGCCCTCCTTCGTCAACATCGGCGCCTATGTCGACGAGGGGACCATGGTGGACACCTGGGCGACGGTCGGGTCGTGCGCCCAGATCGGCAAGCACTGCCACATCTCCGGCGGGGCGGGCATCGGCGGCGTTCTGGAGCCGCTGCAGGCCAACCCGACGATCATCGAGGACAACTGCTTCATCGGCGCCCGCTCCGAGGTCGCCGAGGGCGTCATCGTGCGCGAGGGCAGTGTGCTCTCCATGGGCGTCTACCTGACCTCCACCACGCCCATCGTCGACCGCAAGACCGGCGCCGTCATCACCGGCGAGGTGCCGCCCTATTCGGTGGTCATGTCGGGCTCGCGCCCCAGCGCGCACGAGGGCATGCCGTCCACCTACTGCGCGGTGATCATGAAGACGGTCGACGAGCGTACCCGGTCGAAGACCAGCATCAACGAGCTGCTGCGGGACTGAGGCCCGTCTACTCGATCTCCCAGTCGATATCGCCGCGCAGTTCCACCGGCAGCTCGCTCAGGGCGGCGTGCAGGCGGTCGCGGGTGACGCTGCGGTGCAGGCGGAACACGAACTCCAGCCGCTCCTTCACCGTCGACTTGTGCTCGGCGATCAGCTTGCAGCGGTGGGCGTGCAGCACCGCGCGGTAGGCGTCGGCGCTTTCGTGCAGGCGCCCCGCCGGCAACTGGTCGATTTTCACCCGGCAGGCCGGCGCCGAATCGAAGAGGAAGATCAGCAGGAAAGCGAAAACCGTCGTGATCACCGCGAAGTGCGGCAGGCCCAGGCCGGCGACCAGGCCGGTGAGGGTGACGACGATCAACCGCCCGGTGTCGCGGGTCGACCCGGTGTCGGTCCGGAAGCGAATTAGCCCGCCGATGCCGAACACGACCACCCCGATCACCATGCCGAACTCGCGCACCGTCACGCCGATCACCGCGGCGATGAAGGCGTACATGATGAAGACCTTCGGCATGTCGGTCTCGCTCAGCCGGTCGACCGTGCGCCGTGTCGTCGGGTGGAAGCCGATCACCGCCCCAAGCGCGATGGCGAGTAGGAGCGCCCCGATCGACTCGCTCATGAACTTGGTGTCGCGGAAGCCCGCCCAGCCGACGGCGTCGAGCTTGCCGCCCGCGGCCTCGAATAGCCCCTGCGCCTGCGCCCAGGCCACGCCCGGCGTCAGCATCGCCAGCGCCAGCAAAGCCCAGAACGCCCTCATGCCGCTTTCCCCAATCCCCATTTCAGCCTGAACGCCGCCCGAAGCTTTAGCAAGCCGGCGAACGCCGTCAGCCGAGGCAGCCCTCGGTGATCTTGGCGAGCTCCTGAGGGTTGCCGATCTGGTCGAAGAAGCTGGCGAGATAAGCGCCGGCCTTCGTGCGGCTCCTGTCGTCGAGCTGCGGCGTCTGCTCCAGCACCCCCAGGATCGCAGCCTTGTGGGCCAGGAACTCCGCCGCCACCGTCGGCGTGGCGTCGTTGTAGCGGCAGTAGCCGCGGTATTTGCGGATCCGCACGTTGGCCAGCTTGATCGTCGCCGGCGGCGTCGCATAGGGCGCGTCGACCATGCCCGAGAAGTCGAAATCATACGGTGTCGGCGTCAGGTTGGCCTTCGCGCCGGCCGCGCCCAGCGGTCGCGAGTTGTGGCAGCAGTCCGTGCCGGCCGGCCCCGCGGTCATCGCCCAGTCCAGGTTGCCGATCATGTATTGGAAGAGCGCGAAGCGCGCCGCATCGTGCGCGTTGAGCTGGGCGATCGACAGCTTGTCCTTGGTCCTAAGCCGTTCCAGGCCGTTGCGCTTGGCCGCGTCGTCGATGTCCTCGATGAAGTAGCCGGGCCGCGTGATCACCGGGCGGCCGTTGTTGTCGACATAGTCGATCGTCGCCAGACGCACGTCGAAGCTCACCGGCGTCAGCAGGTTGTACATTCGGTAGGCGGCGTACTCGAGCAGCACATACTGCTGGAAGCTTGCCTGCGGCTGGCAGTGCGTCACCAGCTTCAGGCGCTTCTGGCCCTTGAACAGCGAGGTCGCGGGCGGCTTGCCGGTGAACTCGACCCGCAACGGCGGAAAGCTGCAGACGTCGGCCTGGCGACGGGTGATGCCGCGGGTCGAAAGCTTGATCGGCAGGGTCTCCGGCGTTGCGCCCTGCACGGTGATCGAGCCCGGGGCGGTCTGCTCGCCCGAGCCGCCGCGCGGCAGCTTGCCCACCGGCCCCTTCACGGTCAGGTGGATCGGCTCGTTGTCGGCGAACAGCGGCTTCGGCTTGGCGGCCGCAGCGGGGCTGGCCCCGGCGCCGGCGAGCAGGGCGGCCGTCGCAAAGAGCGCCGAGAGGACCATGAGCTTCATTTGGCTTCCTTTTTCGTCGGCTCGGGCCGCGCCACCTCGTGCGGCGCGAGGTTTCCATCGATGATTTCCAGGTAGGTGAGCTTGCCGCCGAAGGCCGAGGAGATGCCGGTGTCAATGCGCACCAGCCTTCCGCCTTCCTCGATTGCGATGCCGGAGAGGATCGGCGTGTGGCCGATCACGATCCGCTTGGCCCCGAACGCCGCCAGGACCACGTCGAGCTGTTCGGCGACCGTCGGAGCGGGAGATCTGGGCGCGACTCCGTCCGAGGCGGCCGGCTGAGGCGTCTCGCGCATCACGAGCCCGCGGTACCAGAGCGGCCCGGCGGGATCGTTGATGATCGCGTCGGGCGCGGCCGCCTGGGCGGTCAGCGCCGCGGCCACCTGGCGGTTGATGTCGTCGAGGCTGACATGGGCGTAGGCCGGGCTGATCCCGCCGTGCACGAAGAGGTTGCCGTCGATCAGCGCCACCGCGGGATTGCCGGCGATCCAGCGGCCGATCGAGCCGTCGGGGCGCCAGGCCGCCTGATGCTCCAAGGCGCCGGGCGGGGTCGCGGCGAGCCAGGCCGCTTTGACCGCCTCGCTGCTCATCGCCGGATCCTTCTGGCGATAGATGGCCTCGAGCTGCGCCTTGTTCGCCTCATAGGTCTGCTGGCGCACCCGCTCTGAATTGACGTCGGCGTAGGCTGCGAAATCGGCGGCGGAGACGTAGCGCAGGTCGCCCGTCATGTTCATGGCTTCGTGGTTGCCCACCAGCGTGACGACGCGGCCATGCGCCCGCGGAGCCTCGCGCTGCAGCCGCATCAGGTCGCGGATGATCTTCAGCCCGTCCGGCCCGCGGTCGACCACGTCGCCGGTCTGCACCAGAACGGTCGCCCCGCCGGTCCAGCGCCCGCGTGTGTCGGTGAGGCCCGCGGCCTGGGCGATGGCGCGCCAGGCGGCGAAATCGCCGTGCAGGTCTCCCACGGCCACGATACGACGAACGGGCGCCGCCGGCTGCGGCGCGGTCGACGCGCAGCCGGGCAGCGCCAGGGCGAGCGCCGCCGCGAAAATCACAAGCCGCACCAACAGCCGGCTCAACATCTGGCCCCCCAAGCGTGGCCGATCGGACATGTTGACCCGCGCTATGTCAACGCTCCAACGTGAGGAGACGCACGATGGCGCAGGACCGCGAAATCGGCCATCAACGGAATGCGGTTCAGCGCGTGGGCGGATCTGGAGGGACGGCGCCGGCGAGATGCAGAGGATCATGCTCATCCGGCACGCCGAGAAGCACCACGACGGCAGCCCCGACCGCAGCGTCGCGCCCGACGGTTCCCACGCCAAGCATCACCTGACCGTCCGCGGCTGGCTGCGTGCGGGCGCCCTGGTCCGCTACTTCGCGCCGGTCGGCGGCCTGCCGCCCGGTTCGCCGATCTCCACTCCGCGGTCGATCTTCGCCTCGGCCGCCACGCCCAAGAGCCCCAGCCTGCGCGCGCAGCATACCGTGGAGCCGCTGGCGGCCCTGCTGGGTATCGAGATCAACCGCAACCACGCCGACGGCCAGGAACGGGCGCTTGTCCCGGAAATCCTCACCGCGGAAGGGCCGGTGCTGGTGTCCTGGCACCACAGCCACCTGATCCGGCTCACCCTGGCCCTCGCCGGCCCGGACGCGCCCTGCCCCAGGGACTGGCCCGACGACCGCTTCGACGTGGTCTGGGTGCTCGACCGTGACGGCCCCGACGCGCCCTGGCGTTTCAGCCAGGTCGCCCAGCAGCTCTTCGCCTACGACCGCCCCGAGGTGATCTGATCCGCTACCGGCTCCGCGCCGTCCGGGTGTCCGTGTAGGGCGAACCGTCCTTGTGGAGGTACTCCGTCTCGCCCGGCTTCAGCATCAGGTCGATATCCGGATAGTCGCAGCCGTCCTCCGCCTCGCGCCGAGAGCCGACCTCGAGGATCACCGCGTCCTGGTTCGAACGGTTCTGCAGGTGATGCCCGTTGGGCGCGCCCGCCGGGAAGCCCGCGCAGTCGCCAGCCCGCAGCACCTGCTCGCCTTCGTCGGCGACCAGAACCACCTCGCCTGATACGATCCAGACGAACTCGTCCTCGGCGGTGTGCCAGTGCCGCTGGCTCGACCATACCCCGGGCGCCAGCCGCAGCAGGTTGACCCCGAACTGGCTCAGCCCCGCCATGTCGCCCAGTTTCCAGCGCTTCCGCTCGCGGCACGGCGCGTCATGCGGCGGGGGGTAGCCGGCCCCGAAGCGCTTCGGGGCCGAGGCGATGTCGATCTTGGGCATGGGCGCATTCCGGTCTAGGAGGATGAGCGAACTTAGCGGCGGCGGATTTCGGGGGCGAGCTTGATCGACGCCATCAACCTGACGCGAGAGCTGATCCGCCGGCCTTCGGTCACCCCGGCCGACGCGGGTGCGATGGATGTGGTCCACGCCACGTTGAAGGACCTGGGCTTTTCCTGCCGCCGCATGAAGTTCGGCGTGATCGAGAACCTTTACGCCCGTTACGGAACCGCCGCGCCGAACCTCTGCTTCGCGGGCCACACCGACGTGGTGCCGGTGGGCGACGCCGAGGCCTGGAGCCAGGGCGCCTTCGACGCCGAGGTGGTGGAGGGCGTGCTGGTTGGCCGCGGGGCGGTCGACATGAAGTCCGCCATCGCCGCCTTCGCCGCGGCCGCCGCCAAGGCCATCGAGGCCGGCCAGGTGACCGGCTCGCTCTCGTTCCTGATCACCGGCGATGAGGAAGGGGTGGCGACCCACGGGACCAAGATGGTCGTCGAGGCGCTCGGCATCGAGGATGAGGTCATCGACCATTGCGTGGTCGGCGAGCCCACTTCCAGCGAGGTGTTCGGCGACATGATCAAGGTTGGCCGCCGCGGCTCGATGAACGCCGAGATCACCGTCCACGGGGTGCAGGGGCACGTCGCCTATCCGCACCGCGCGGCCAACCCGGTGCCCGTCCTGTTGCAACTGCTGTTGCGGTTGCAGGACCGGGTGCTGGATCGCGGCTATCCGGAGTTCCAGCCGTCGAACCTGGAGATCACGCAGATCGAGGTGCCGAACACCGCCACTAACGTCATTCCCGGAACCGCCAGCGCCCGGCTCAACATCCGCTTCAACCCGCACCACACCGGCCGCGACCTGGCGGACTGGATCGCCGAGGAGGCGGACGCGGCGTCGAGAGACTTCAGCGGGACCATCTCCGTCGCCACCCACATCAGCGGCGAGGCGTTCCTCACCGAGCCTGGCCCCTTCACCGACCTGGTGGCCGGTGCGGTCTACGAGACGGCAGGCCGGTCGCCCGAGCTGTCCACCTCCGGCGGCACCTCCGACGCCCGCTTCATCCGCACGCTTTGCCCGGTGGTCGAACTCGGTCTCGTCGGAAAGACCATGCATCAGGTCGATGAGGCCGCCCCCATCGCCGAGATCCTGCAGCTCCAGGCCGTCTACGAGCGCCTGATCGAGCGCTATTTCCAGACGTTTGCCGTGGAATAGGCCACAGGCGCTGCGGCGGCCGCGATGCCGCAAGGCATGGCCACGGAAAACACGGAAGGCGGTCGCCGCCTCGCACCGTGCCGGAAGTGAGCGCGCGCCAAAGGCGCGCAATTTCAATCGACCCGCCGCGCCCAAACTGCGCCTCCCCTTCTCCTTTCCGTGTTTTCCGTGGCCATTAGAGCTGAGCTTCGGCCCTCACCGCGCATCGGGATAGCTAACCCCCGTCAGATACAGCCCGCCCGGCGGCGCGACAGTCCCGCAGGCGCGGCGGTCGCAGGCGTCCAGGGCGGCCTTCAGGTCGTCCGCGGTCCAGCGGCCCAGGCCGACCTCGGCGAGAGAGCCGGTCATCGAACGGACCTGGCGATGCAGGAAGGAGCGGGCCTCGAACACCAGCACCACCTCGTCGCCCAAGCGGCCGACGCTCGCCATGTCCAGCGTCTTCACCGGCGACTTCGCCTGGCAGGCCGCGTCGCGGAAGGTCGTGAAGTCGTGGCGGCCGACCAGCGCCTGGGCCGCAGCATGCATGGCGTCGGCATTGAGCGGCGCCTTCACATGCCAGACGTGGCCTCGCCCCAGGCCGGGCGGGCTCGGCCGGTTGAGGATGCGGTAGCGGTAGCGCCGTTCCACAGCCGAGAAGCGCGCGTGCCAACCTTCCGGCGCGACCTCGGCGGCCAGCACCACGATCGGCTCGCCGCGCAGATGGGCGTTCAGCGCATTGCGCACCGTCTCGGCCGGCCAGTCCTTTTCGAGGTCTATGTGGGCGACCTGCCCCGTGGCGTGAACGCCGGCGTCGGTGCGTCCCGCGGCAGCCACGCGCAGGGTCTCGCCGCAGAACGCCTTCACCGCCCGCTCGACCGAGCCCTGCACCGTCGGCTGATCGGCCTGGGCCTGGAAGCCGTTGTAGGGGCCGCCGTCGTATTCCAGGGTCAGGCGATAGCGCGGCATCAGCCCAGCATCGTCCCGGCCGCCACCGGCTGACCGCGCAGGAAGGCCTCGGCGTCCTGCGGCCCGCGGCCCTCGCGCTGCACCCGCAAAAGCCGCACCGCGCCCTCGCCGGTCGCCACCAGCAGCCGGTCGTCCAGCACCTCACCGGGCGCGCCTTCCGCGTCTTCGTAGGCTGACAGCAGGGCCTTCACCCGCAGCGGGCCCTTGTCACCCGCGAGCTGGAACCAGGCGCCGGGAAAGGGCGACAGCCCACGGATCTTACGGTCGGTCTCGACGCCCGGCCGGATCCAGACGATGCGCGCTTCCTTCGGGCGGATCTTCTTCGCATAGGTCGCGCCCTCTTCGGCCTGCGGGGTCTCGATCGCCGTGCCCGCCTCGATCTGCGGGAGGGTGCGGGCCAGCAGCTCCGCGCCGATCGCCGCCATCCGGTCATGCACGGTGCCCGCGGTGTCCAGCGGCCCGATGCGTAAGGTCTCGCTCGCCAGCACCGGCCCCTCATCCAGGCCTTCGGTCATGCGCATGACCTCGACGCCGGTCACCGGGTCGCCCGCCATCACCGCCCGCTGAATCGGCGCGGCCCCTCGCCAGCGCGGCAGGAGCGAGCCGTGCAGGTTGAAGGCGCCCAGCAGCGGGGCCTCCAGCACCTCGGCCGGCAGGATCTGGCCGAAGGCGACCACGACCGCGGCGTCCAGCTCCAGCGCCTGGAAGGCGAAGATCTCGCCAGGATCGCGCATCGAGGCGGGCGTCCGCACCGGCAGGTCCCGTTCCAGGGCGAAGGCGTGCACCGGCGAGGGTTGCAGGGTGTGCCCACGCCCGCGCGGCGCCGGGGGCTGGGAATAGACGCAGGCGATCTCGTGGCCTGCGGCCACCAGGCGGCGCAGGGCGGCGAGCGCGAAGTCGGGGGTTCCCAGGAAGGCGAGACGCATGGGCGGCTTCTACCTGTGGGGGAGAAGACGCGCAAAGGCTGGGAACTCAGGGTAAGCTTAACCGTTGGTTAACGAGCCTTGAGAGGACCCGACCATGCGCAACTCCCACCTCGCTATCATCCTGGGCGTCTGGCTGGCGGTCGCCGCCTGTTCCAAGCCGACGCAGGAGAAGACTTCCGCCGACCTGAAGGCCGTCGGCTCCGAGGTGGGCGCCGCGGCCAAGGGCGTCGCGGCCACGCCTGCCGTGAAGGAGCTGGGGGCGGACATCAAGCAGGGCGCCAACGAGGCCGCCGCCAAGACCAAGGTCGCCGCCGACCAGGCGGGCGAGAAGCTCAAGGCTGGCGCAGCCGACGCCGGCGACAAGCTCAAGGCCGGAGCCAAGGACGCCGGCGACAAGACCGACGCGGCGCTCAACAAGGCCAAGGACAAGGCCGAGAAATAGCTCCAGCTGTCATTCCGGAAGCTGCGCAGCGGCTGCTCGTGATCTGTGTTCATGGATCCCGGTCTTTCGCTTCGCGAAAACCGGGATGATGGGGAGTTGGCCTAAGCCGCCTTGGCCTGCTTCTTGACCTTCTTCACAGCCTGCTCGCGCTTCAGGCGCGACAGGTGGTCGATGAACAGCACGCCGTCCAGGTGGTCCATCTCGTGCTGGATGCAGACCGCGAACAGGCCCTCGGCGTCTTCCTCGATCTGCTGGCCCTGATAGTTCAGGTAACGGACCTTCACCCGCGCCGGGCGCTCGACCTCGTCGTAGATCTCCGGCACCGAGAGGCAGCCTTCCTCATAGGGCGCGGTCTCTTCCGAGGCCCAGAGGATCTCCGGATTGACGAAATAGCGCGGCTCGCGCGGCTCGTCCTGACGGGCGATGTCCATGACGATCACCCGCTTGGGCACGCCCACCTGGATCGCGGCCAGGCCGATGCCGGGCGCCGCGTACATGGTCTCGAGCATGTCGTCCATCAGCGCGCGCAGGTCGTCGTCGACCGCATCGACGGCCGCGGAAACCTGCTTCAGGCGCGGATCGGGAACGACGAGGATATCTCTCAGGGCCATGGCGCGGAGTTAGGGTCGCAATACCCGAGCGTCAAGGTAGGAGACGAAGAGTCTCAGCTCTCGTCGCCGGCCACCAGGCGCACTTGCGGCGGGGTTTCGGGCGACAGCTTGGCCAGGGGTCGCACGGCCGTGTCCAGCGGCTCCAGCGGCTCGACCTTCTTGCCCTCGTGGTCGACCTTCAGCTCCTCGAAGCGCCGGGCCTGGGTCAGCACCTGGGTCTCCAGAGACCCGACGAACTGGTTGTATTTGGCGACCGCGGTCTCCAGCGCCTTGCCGACTGCGCCGGCGTGGCCGCCCATCACGGCGATGCGCTTGTAGAGTTCGCGGCCCAGTTCGGCGACCTTCTGCGCGTTGGCCGCCTGCTCCTCCACCCGCCAGCCGTAGACCACCGCCTTGCAAAGCGCGAAGAGCGTCGTGGGCGTGACGATCACCACCCGCCTGTCCATCGCCTCGGTCATCAGGTCCGGCGCGCGGTCCAGCGCGGCGGCCATGGCCGAGTCCAGCGGCACGAACATCGCCACGAAATCCGGCGAGTTGTCGAACTGGTCCCAGTAGGCCTTGGCCGACAGCCCCTGTACGTGGCCGCGAACGCTCTGCACGTGGCGCAGGCCGCAAGCTTCGCGGCTCGCGTCGTCGGTCGCGTCCTGCATCTCCAGGAAGGCGTTCAGCGAGCATTTGGCGTCGATCACGAAGACGCCCCCGCCCGGCAGGCGCACGGTCACGTCCGGCCGCCGCCGCCCCTCCTCGGTGTCGGTCGTGGTCTGCTCGTCGAAGTCATAGCGGTGCGCCAGGCCCGCGGCCTCCAGCACGTTGCGCAGCGTCTGCTCGCCCCAGCGGCCCTGCACGCCCGCCCCGCGCCGCAGCGCCGCCGACAGCTTGCGCGCCTCGTCCTGCGTCGCCGTCGAGGCCGCCAGCATGGCCGCGATCTGCTCTTTCAGGCCCCCGGTCTCCTCGGCGCGCACCTTCTCGACGGCCGCCACCTGTTCCTGGAACTTCTGCAAAGTCTCGGCGACGGGCTTGAGCTGCGCCTCGAGCCTGGCCTGTGCCAGTTGCTCGCGGCTGTGGATCGCCTCCTCGTTCTTCTTGAGGATCGCCTCGGCCACGCCGGTCGCGGACTGCGCCACCTGGGCGCTGACCAGGTCCGCCTGCTCGCGCAGCATTTCGACACGCAGCTCGGCGGCTGCGGCTCGCATCCGCTCCTTCACGGCCCAGGCCACGGCGACGATCGCGCCCAACGCGGACACGATGGCGAAGATCAGCAACCCGTTCATGTTGCGTTCTTAGCGCAGACGGTGAGTCGAGGCTAGGCCGGCCGCCGCGCGCGCATAGCCTGGGCGATGGTGCCGTCGTCCAGCCAGTCGAGCTCGCCGCCGACCGGCACGCCGCGGGCCAGCATGGTGACGGATACGTCGGCCTGCGCCAGACGGTCGGCCAGGTAGTGGGCCGTCGTCTGGCCGTCCACCGTGGCCGGTAGCGCCAAGATCACCTCGCGCACCTCGCCCTGCGACGCCCGGTCCACCAGGCCGTTGACCCTGAGCGCATCCGGCCCCACGCCGTCCAGCGCCGAGAGCAGCCCGCCCAGCACGTGGTAGCGGCCGCGGAAGGCGCTCGCCCGCTCCATGGCCCAGAGCGCGCCCACCTCCTCGACCACGCAGATCAGGCTCTGGTCACGATGGCCGTCCGAACAGATGGCGCAGGGGTCCTGCGTATCCAGCGAGCCGCAGACCGCGCAGATTTTCACCCGCGCCGCGGCTTCGGCGAGCGCGTCGGCCAGGGGCGCCAGGAGCTGGTCGCGCCGCTTGAGCAGCGCCAGCGCCGCACGCCGCGCCGACCGCGGGCCCAGGCCCGGCAGCTTTGAGAGCAGGCCGATCAGCCGCTCGATCTCGGGTCCTGCGGAAGCGGCCAAGTCAGAACTTCGGCATTCCGGGCAGGCCGGCGAGCGGGCCGGCGGCCTTCTGCATCAGTTCGGCCTGGCGCGCGTCGAGCTGGCGCTTGGCGTCGGCATGGGCTGCGGCCACCAAGTCGCCCACCATCTCCGCCTCGCCCGGCGCCATCAGGCTTTCGTCGATGTCCACGCGGGTGATCTGGCCCGTGCCCTTCAGGGTCACCTTCACCAGCCCGTCGCCCGCCTGCCCCAGCAGGACAAGCTGCTCGATCTCGGCCTGGGCGGCGCCCAGCTTCTCCTGCATGGCCTGGGCCTGCTTCATCAGCGAGGAGAGATCTTTCATTTCGCCAATCCCTTGGGCAGCGGCTCGGTCAGCACCTTCACGCCCGCCTTGGTGATCTGCACCACGACGAGCTGCGCCGGCTCGGTGCGGCTGGCGTTGACGATATAGTGCGGCTGCAGCGGGGTTTCAGACCAGGCCTGCCCGGCCTCGAAACGCTTCTCCGGCCCGTCGCCCAGCCGGGAGATCACCGCGCCCTTCGACACATAGGCGTAGGTGGAGGCGGGATGGCGATGCCCGGCCTGCCCCGCCGTCGTCAGCGGCCCGTTCCCGGCCGGCGGGATATTTACCACAAGCATATGCGCGTCGAACCCCGGCGCGATCGCCACCGGCTCTTCCAACAGCGGCGGGCGCGGCTGGGCTTGAGCTGCGGCCACGACGCCAAACGCCAATCCAATTCCCGTCATCCCGGCCGCAGCGAAGCGGAGAGCCGGGACCCAGGTGTTCAGGCTGTGTGGTGGCTCCTGGGTCCCGGATCGGCCCTGCGGGCCGTCCGGGATGACAGGGATTTGGGTGGCCCTAGTCGTCATCGGCTTCCTCCGGATCGACCGTGGTTCCCTCGGGCGCCTCGGCCTGGGGCAGGGTCCGCACGCCTACGATCTCCGTGCCGGGGAAGGTCTTCATCACCGCCAGCACGAAGGGGTCCTGCTCGATCTGGGCGCGGACCTCGCGCTCCTCGCGCTTCTGGCGCTCCCACAGGCTCTCGGCGCCGCCGCCGCCCTGCGCGGCGATCAGCCAACGCTCGCCGGTCCAGTCCTTCAGCCGCCCGACCAGGCGCTGGGCCAGGTTCGACGGCGCGCCCGGCGCCGGCTCATATTCGATCGCGCCGGGCCGGAAGCTGATCGGCCGGACGAACCGCTCCACGTCGAGCTTGAGGGCGATGTCGCGCTTCTTCTCGATCAGCGCCAGCATGTCCTCGAAGGTGTTCAGCACCGCCACCGGCTCGGTGGCGCTCTGCGGCTGCGGCGGGGCGTAGCTGCGCGCCACCGCCGAGGTCGCCCCGCCGGCGGACGCCATCGACCCGCTTCCGCCGCCGGCCGGGCCGCCCGGTCCTGGCGCGGACGGCGCATCGCCGGCGTGCAGCCGCTTCAGCGCCTCCTCCGGCCCCGGCAGGTCAGCGGCGTAGGCCAGGCGGATCAGCGCCATGTCCGTCGCCGCCGCGGCGTCCGGCGCACGGCGCACCTCCTCATAGGCCTTGAGCGTCAGCTGCCACAGCCGCGAGAGCGTGCCCGCCGAGACCGCGGCGCCGACCGCCGCCAGCCGCGCCGACTGGTCCTTGGGCATCACCAGCGCCTGCGGCCCGATCGCCTTGGCGACGGAGGCGCCGTGGCAGTGGTCCAGCAGGTCGAGCATCACCTGGTCCGGGTTGGCCCCATAGCCGTAGAGCGTGCGGAAGGTCTCGATGGCCGGCCCCGCCTCGCCGCGCATCAGCTGTTCGAAGAGCGAAATGGTCTGCGCCCGGTCGGCCAGCCCCAACATGTCGCGGATCTGGGCGGCGGTGATCGTCTGGCCCGGCTCGGCCTGGACGATGGCCTGGTCGAGCATCGACTGGGCGTCGCGCACGCTGCCCTCGGCGGCGCGGGCGACCAGCATCAGCCCGTCGGCCTCCACCCGCGCGCCTTCCGCCTCGGAGATCATCTCCAGGTTCTTCACGATCATGTCGGGCTCGACCCTGCGCAGGTCGAAGCGCTGGGTGCGCGACAGGATGGTCACCGGCACCTTGCGGATCTCGGTGGTGGCGAAGATGAACTTGGCGTGCGGCGGCGGCTCTTCCAGCGTCTTCAAGAGCGCATTGAACGACTGCGTGGACAGCATGTGCACTTCGTCGATGATGTAGACCTTGTAGCGCGCCGAGACAGGCGCATAGCGCACCCCGTCCAGCAGCTCGCGCATCTCGTCCACCTTGGTCCGCGAGGCGGCGTCGAGCTCCAGCACGTCCATGTGCCGCCCCTCGATGATCTCGCGGCAGTGGACGCCTTCCACCGAAAGGTCGAGCGTCGGCTCGTGGACCGTGGCGCTCTCGTAGTTCAGCGCCCGGGCCAGCAGGCGCGCGGTGGTGGTCTTCCCCACGCCGCGCACGCCGGTCAGCATGAAGGCGTGCGCGATGCGGCCGGAGGCGAAGGCGTTCTTCAGCGTCCGCACCATGGCCTCCTGGCCATAGAGGTCGTCGAAGGTCTTCGGCCGGTACTTCCGCGCGATGACCGTGTAGGCCGCCGAGGCGTCGTCGCTCAGGGTCGGCTTGGCGCCCCCGAACATGTCGATGGCCGGCGGCCCGTCGGGCAGCAGCGCCTCGTCCTCGCGAGGAAGGTCGTCTTCGTCGGCCATGAGTCCATCTAACGGGACCCGAAGGTCCCGGCAAAGTCAGGATTTCAGAAGATGCGCTCGCCGCGCCGTAGCCGCCAGGCGAAGGCGGGTGGAGACCGAACGGCGACCCGGAGCGTGATTCGTTGTGGCTGCTGCCTTCCGGCCCTGACCAGGTTGGCGAGGCGCCCGTCCGCCGCCGATCTCCGCGCGGGGATATGGCGGATCGAGCAGGTGGAAGCAAGGGGCGGCAGAGTTGCGGACGGCGACGGCAGCGTCCGCTATTTCGCGGGCCTGGCCTTGGCGTTCGGGGTCGGCGGCGCCCTGGCTTCCATCCCGCTTCTCCGGCGAGGCGTCGCCGCCGCTGCGACGGACGCGAGGGCCGCCTAAACTCCCTTCCCGCCACTACCGCTCCCGCAGCGCCTCTGCGGTGGCGGCGTCGAGCCTGCGGATGCGGTCCTCGTAGATCCGCGCCAGGCGCTCGGGGTCGCCCACGGCGTCACGGGCGTCGGCCCAGGCGAGCTGGCGCTGCCGCAGCAGGGCGCGGTCTTCGTGGGCCTCCAGGGCCGCGGCGTAGGCCCGCCGCAGCTCGCGCTGCAGGCGCTGTAGCCGCGGGCTCCTGCAGATCGCCTGGTCCGCAGGCGTCGGCTCCGCCGAACAGCGGATCGCCTCGGGCTGGCCTGAGCGCCCCTCGTCCGCGGCGGGAGCCTGCGGCTGGTCTTCGGCCTCGGGAGGCGGCGGCGCAGGGTCGGCGTTCGGCGCCGGCGTCTCGGGCGCAACTTCGGCGATCTGCGGCGCGGGCTCGACGGCGGGCGGCGGGGGCGGCGGCTCCGGGACAGCCGCCGCAGGTTCCGGCGCCGTGGCCGGCGCAGCAGCCTGAGGCGACGCCGCCGCCGGCTCGGGCGCCATCGCCTTGGCCAGTCGCGGCCCGTAGGCGTACTCGGCCGCCTTCCAGCCGCCGGCGAGGCCCAGGGCCAGGCCGCAGGCGAAGAGCAGCGCGCCCCAGCCGCTCCGCGAGCGCATGCGGGCCTTCGGCGGGGGCGGAGGCGGCCGGCCCGCGGTCTGGGCCCGGTCGAGGCGCAGCGGCGGCTCCTCGGCCAGCGGACGCCCCGGCTCGTCGTGCGGCTCCGCCTGCGCCTGGGGCGCCGGAGCCCACTCGTCCGGCGATGCGAGGTCGTCCGTCCGCTCCAGCGGGTCGCTCAGGTCGACGGCCACGATCCGCGGCTCAGCCGGACGCCGCGCCGGCTTCTCGCGCCCGCCGTGGGTGCGGCGCGCGTCCATCTCCTGCAGGATCATGTAGGACAGCGAGGCCTGGCCCCGCTGGCGTGCGGAGTCCAACAGTTGCCGAAGCTCGCGGTCGCGCAGGGTGGAGAGGTTGACTTCCGGCATCGTGGGACTCTCGGGCGCCTGGCGATTTCACACGCCGACGCCCGTCATTTCGCCAGCAGCGCGACTGTCGCGCAGGGCGGCCGCGAAGGGAAGGCCCCTTGGGTGCGGCGCGCGGTCCCGCCGAGGACCCGGGCGATCTCAGCCGGCGGCGGGGACGAGCTTGTCGGCGGTGCGGGTGTCGAAGTCGCTGGCTTCATGGCGCTCGTGAAGCTGGCTCGCCGGGTCGCCGAAGGTGCGGTTGACCATCCGCCCGCGCTTGACGGCCGGGCGCGCGCCGATCTCGTCGGCCCAGCGCAGGACGTTCTTGTAGTCCTGCACGCTCAGGAACTCGCCGCCCTCGTAGAGGACGCCCTTGGCCATCGCCCCGTACCACGGCCAGGTCGCCATGTCGGCGATGGTGTAGTCGTCGCCGGCCAGGTAGCGGCTCTCCGCCAGCCGGCGGTCCAGCACGTCGAGCTGGCGCTTCACCTCCATGGCGTAGCGGTCGATGGCGTATTCGATCTTGATCGGCGCATAGGCGTAGAAATGGCCGAAGCCGCCGCCCAGGAACGGCGCGGCGCCCATCAGCCACATCAGCCACGACAGGCACTCGGCGCGCGGCCCTGGCGCGGTCGGCAGGAATTCCCCGAACTTCTCCGCCAGGTGCAGCAGGATGGCGCCGGACTCGAACACGCGGATCGGCTGGGGCCCGCTGCGGTCCATCAGGGCCGGGATCTTGGAGTTGGGGTTCACCGCCACGAAGCCGGAGCCGAACTGGTCTCCGGCGCCGATGTTGATCAGCCAGGCGTCGTACTCCGCGCCCGTATGGCCCAGCGCCAGCAGTTCCTCCAGCATCACCGTCACCTTCACCCCGTTCGGCGTGCCCAGCGAATAGAGCTGCAGCGGGTGACGGCCGACCGGCAGCTCCTTGTCGTGCGTCGGGCCGGCGATCGGGCGGTTGATGTTGGCGAAGCGGCCGCCGTTCTCCTTGTTCCAGGTCCAGACCTTGGGCGGGACGTAGGCGGGCGCGTCGGACATGGGCTGAACTCCTGAGGCGGTGGCCTTCGATGTGGGCCGCCGCGGCGCGTTTGGCTAGTCGCGCGATCATGACTCTCGCCAACTCGACGCGCGCGGCGCTGCGTCTTATGTACCAGCGCCATGGCCCTCGACAGCTTCTTCAACACCTTCGCCGGCAACCCCCTGGACCGCGCCAGCGACCGACGGGCGAAGCCCGAGTGGATCGCCAAACAGCTGGCCGCGCCCGATTCGCTGGGCCTCGCGCTCTGGAACGGCCGACCGTTCGTCGAGCCCGCCAAGGACCCCAATGGCGCGGGAGGCGTGCAGATCGCCTACCTGCCGGCCAAGCTGGTCGCCGAACTGGCCGGCGGCCCCGAGCGGCTGCTGTTCATGGGGCTGTGGAAGGACACCGCCGTCTTCGCGGTCGACCTGGACGACGCCGCCGACCCCACCGACGGGCCCTTGCAGGGCTTCGGCGCTTTCGAGGACCTGCGCGCCGTCGCCCTGAAGTTGCCGCCGCCGGACGCGGCGATCCTGGCCACGGCCAAGCAGATGTTCGAATGGCGCCGCCGCCATCGGCACTGCGCGGTCTGCGGCCAGCCCACCGAAGCGACGGATGGCGGCTGGAAGCGCAAGTGCCCCTCGTGCGAGGCCGAGCACTTCCCCCGCACCGACCCGGTGGTCATCATGCTGCCCTACCACGGCGAACGCTGCATGCTGGGCCGGCAGGAGGCCTGGCCCAAGGGCATGTTCTCCGCCCTCGCGGGCTTCCTGGAGCCCGGCGAGAGCATCGAGGAGGCCTGCGCGCGCGAACTCAACGAGGAGGCCGGCCTGCACGCCGTGAAGGTGCGCTACCACTCAACCCAGCCGTGGCCCTACCCGTCCTCCCTGATGATCGGCCTGATCGCCGAGGTCGAGGACGAGGAAGGGGCGCCCGACCAGACCGAGCTCTCCGAAGTCCGCTGGTTCACCCGTGACGAGGCCCGCGACCTGATCGCCGGCAAGCTCGACGGAACCTTCGCCCCCCAGCGCATGGCCATCGCCCATCAACTGATCAAGGCCTGGGTCGAGGAGAGCTGAGCGCCCCTCCCTGCGTACTTCCCTCCCGACTAAGGGAGGGAAGATGGCGTCCTACCCCCGCGTGCGGAACGGGTCGGCCGGGTAGACCCCCAGCACCTTGAACTCGTCCGAGAAGAACCTCAGCTCGTCGAAGGCCAGCGCCAGGCCGCGGTCCTCGGGCCGGCCGTCGGCCTCGGCGTAGAAGAAGGTCGCCGTCCAGGCGCCGTTCTCCATGTAGCTCTCCAGCTTGGAGATGTTCACCCCGTTGGTGGCGAACCCGCCCATCGCCTTGTAGAGCGCCGCGGGCAGGTTGCGGACCCGGAAGACGAAGCTGGTGATGCAGGGCTCGGTGAACGGCGGCGCAGGCGGGGCCTTGTCCGCGGTCATGATCAGGAAGCGGGTGGTGTTGTGGTGTTCGTCCTCGATGTCGCGGGCGAGGATCTCCAGGCCGTAGATCTCCGCCGCGAGCGCCGGCGAAATCGCCGCCCGCGTCGGGTCGGGGTTCTGGCTCAGCATCCGCGCCGCGCCGGCCGTGTCGCCGACGCCCTCGGTCTTCAGCTTCAGCCTGCGGATCGCCTTGCGGCATTGGGCCAGCGCGATCGGCATGCTGGCGACGGTGTCGATGGTCTCCAGCGTCGCGCCCGGGTTGGCCATCAGCTGGAAGTGGATCGGCTTGAACCGCTCGCCGATGATCGTCAGCCCCGACGACGGCAAGAGATGGTGCACGTCGGCGACGCGGCCGGCGACCGAGTTCTCCACCGGGATCATGCCGAGCTGGCAGTCACCGGACTTCACCGCCTCGAAGGCGTCCTCGAAGGTGGCGTGCGGGACCGGCTCCAGCTCTGGGAACGCGGCCATGCAGGCCTCGTGGCTGTTGGCGCCCAGCTCGCCCTGGAAGGCGATGCGGCCCCCACTGACCTCAGTGTGACCGGCCCGACCCTGGCTCATGAAAGTCCTTTCGCATGCGCAGTCTTCGCGTGCTGACGGGCGCGTTCAAGGTCGGCGGGGTTATCCACCGAGATCGGCGCCTCGTCGATGACCGCCGCCCAGACCGACATGCCGAGCTCCAGCGCCCGCAGCTGCTCCAGCCGTTCGCGGCGCTCCAACGGTGATGGCGGGGCTGCGCAGAACCGCTCCAGGGCCTGACGCCGGAAGCCGTAGATCCCGTGGTGCAGCCACACCGGCCCGTCGCCATAGAGCACCGAGCGGGTGAAGTAGAGCGCGCGGGCCGAGCGCCCGTCCGGCTGCATGGCGGCCACCACCTTCGGAATGTCCGGGTTCGCCCGCTCGGCGGGGTCGGCCTCGGCCACCATCACCGTGGAAAGGTCGCAGGTCGGTTGGGCTTGCAGCAGATGCGCCACCGCCGCAACCGCCTGCGGTCGCACGAAGGGGATGTCGCCCTGCAGGTTGACCACCACGTCATGGCGGCCGTGCGGGTCGAGTTCGCCAAGCGCGGCCACGATTCGGTCGGAGCCGGACGGCAGGTTGGGGTCGGTCAGGACGGCGCGACCGCCGGCCGCCTCCACCGCCGCCACGATCTCCGCGTCGCCCGCCGCCACCGCCACGGGGCCCACGCCGGCCGCCTCGGCCTGGCGCAGCACGCGGACGATCATCGGTACGCCAGCGATGTCCGCCAACGGCTTGCCGGGCAGGCGGGTCGCGGCCAGGCGCGCCGGGATGAGGACGATAGGGTTCATTGTCGTGCTGGACGAGGCTTCGGCGACGCTTGGGCGGTTGCGCGAGCGCCGGTAGCGTGTAAGAGAGCCGGACGCAACAAGGGGCGGGATTCCCGCGCTTTCGCCGGCCGTCCGAGCCGG
>Ga0207657_10000376_pt1 | contig 47172 bp, 57 predicted proteins | sample KBSC33metaG_FD_184316 | JGI IMG/M metagenome (GOLD analysis project Ga0207657, IMG submission 184316) | Corn rhizosphere microbial communities from Kellogg Biological Station, Michigan, USA - KBS C3-3 metaG (SPAdes) (version 2) | ecosystem: Host-associated > Plants > Roots > Rhizosphere > Soil ... | reverse complement strand
CAGGGCAAACGGACTCGCGAGATTCATGCTCGGACCTCTTTCTTCTTAAAATAAGGTTTGACGCGCAATCGCAAGCCGTCCACCGCCGTGACTTCGACTTCATCGCCCGCCGAAACTGGCTGGTCGCTGACCGCTTCCCACAATTCACCTCGCACGGCCAGTTGGCCGTCCGGTGCCAGCGTCGTTCTGGCGACACCCACCAGGCCGATCATTTCCTCGCGGCCAGTGGCCGGCCGACGCCGAAGGGCATTGATAGCGGTGCCGATCACCAGGAGCGTGAATGCCGAGGCCAGCGTGACGACCGGGAGAATCACCCCCCATGAGATCTGGAAAAACTCAGCATCGCTTTTAATGAGCATCACCGAGCCGATGAGCATAGAAATCACGCCTCCGATGGCCAGCAAGCCGTAGCTCGTCACGCTCGCTTCCAGCACGAAAAATACAATCCCCAACAAAAAGAGCAGCATGCCGGCGTAATTTACCGGTAAGGACTGAAAGGCATAGAACGCGAGAATCAGGCTGATCGCGCCGACGATGCCCGGGAGAATCGCACCTGGACTATAGAGCTCCGCGATAATGCCGATGGTGCCGATCGTCATGAGCAGATAAGCGATGTTTGGATCACTGATGGCCTTCAGCCACTCCAGGCGAACTCCCATGGGAAATTCCCGCAGGGCCGCCCCGGCAGTCTTCAACACCGCAGGGCCGGAGGGGAGGGGAATCCGGCGCCCGTCCAATTGCTTCAGCAGCGCCGGAACATCTTCCGCGAGCACATCGATGACATTGAGCTTCAGCGCCTCGTGCTCCGTGATCGAGACGCTCTTGCGCACCGCGTCCTCCGCCCAGGCCGCATTCCGCTTATGTTGCTGCGCAATTGATTTGATGTAGGCGACGGAATCATTTTCGATTTTCTCCTTCATGGTCTTGTCCATCTCGCCACCGCCCATGTTGACCGGATGGGCGGCGCCGATGTTCGTGCCGGGAGCCATCGCCGCCACATGGGCGGCCATCGTGATGAAGACGCCCGCGGAGGCGGCGCGTCCACTCGACGGCCAGACATACACGACCACCGGAATTGTCGCACCGGTGATGTCCTTGATGATGAGCCGCATCGAGCTGTCCAAGCCACCCGGCGTGTTGAGAGCGATCACTAAGGCCTGCGCCTTGTCCGCTTCGGCGGACGCCAAGGCATCGTGCAGGTACTCGGCGGCGACCGGATTGATGACGCCGTCGTAGGTGGCGATCGTCACAAATGGTTCAACCAATGACGCGGACGAACCGGAGCAGATTCCGATGAGCAGGAGGCCAATGAGAAGCAGAGACGAAGCGGGGTGCCACGAATGCGGACGTCGACCGGACGGCATGAGCGTCCCTCCCGCCAGGCAACGAGCCATGGAGACTGAACAGGTGAGATGGAGCATACGGACCGTCTCCTACGCTGTCAAGGAAGGCCGCAGGGATTGAAGCGTTCGCAGACGTTCAGCGACTCTTGACGGCGAGTCGGTGCTTGGATGGTGTCTGGACCGGGGAGGTTCGACGCGCCGCCCGTAATTGGCTCCGGAAGCGGGCCGGTGGGAGGCCAAACTGCCGTTTGAACGCGCGATTGAAGGAGGGTTCCGATTCGTAGCCGACCTCGGCGGCAATTTCCGACACGCTGCGGCTCGTGGATTTGAGCAACTGCGCGCCCAGGCGCAGACGCCATTGTGCCAGATAGGCCATGGGACTCTCGGACAGATACCGTCGGAACCGTTCGGCAAGGACCGAACGTGAGACACCGATCTCGTTGCCGAGCGATGCGATGGTCCAAGGATGGGCCGGTTTCTGATGGAGGAGCGCCAGGGCTTTTCCGATCTCGGGATCTCGTACGCCAGCCAACCATCCGGTCTGCTCCGGCGGTAGGAGTTCGATATACCGCCGGAGGGTTTCCACGAACAAGACTTCGGAGAGTTTGGCGAGGACGGCTTCTGCACCGGGGCTCGACGGATCCGCATTGTCTACCGAATAGCGAAGCGAATGCTCTAGCCATTGCCCCGACGGGCCGTTGCGGATGTTCACCTGCATGAGCGGCGGTAGGCCGCCAAGAAACACGCTGCTGAGCTGCGGCTCGCAGGTCATGTAGCCGCAGATGAACTTGGTGAGCTCACCGCCTCCGCCCATGCGCGAGACCTTCAATCCGAGCGAGAGCACACGTTCCAATTCACGTGAGTTGTCCGTGGGAGTGACCGGTGGGCCGTTCCCCAGAATATGTGGGTCGCCGTGCGGGAAAATGACAATGTCTCCGGCCTCGAGCGCAACTGGCCGGCCGTCGCCCTCGACATGCGCATATCCGCGCCCTTCAGTCAGCAAGTGAAAGATGATGACGTGGCGGCGTCCATCGGAAAGATAGGGGGAGAGCATGCTCGATCTGGGAGAGCGGAAGCACCAGGGCGCGGAAAACTCCGCGTTGTAGAACATCGCGCCGTCGAGTCTGACAGTCTCGAGCACTTCGGACAAGACATCCATTGGAATGTCCCTATGCGGCGCCGGTCGGCAAACAAACCCGGACGGTCAATCAAGTGGCGGGGAGCGTACCACGCTTGCGTCAAGAGAACCAGACTCCCGGCTAAGCCGTTCCGAACAGAATGGCCTTATAGTCACCCCGCATGCTGTGCACCGGATATTCATAACGGGACATTCACAAAGGAGGGAGACCATGACGACCAGTGCAATTACCACGGACGTGGAGCGGTTGAAGGCGCGTCTCAAAATGATCTGGATGGCCGGCGACTACGATATTTTCTCACGGTATTTGGAGGACAGCGCCCGGGAATTCTATAAGCGGCTGCCCCTCTCACCAGGTGGCACACTCCTCGATGTCGGGTGCGGTTCCGGCCAGCTGGCGTTGATGGCTGCGAAGGATGGGCTGGAAGTGACAGGCGTGGACATCGCGAGCAACTTGGTCACGCGGGCACGTGCCCGCGCAAGAGCGGCGGGGCTCCGGGTTCGATTCGAGGAAGCCGATGCCGAGGCCCTGCCGTTCGCCGATGCACAGTTCGATGCGGTGACGAGCCTGATCGGCGCCATGTTTGCGCCGCGACCGGATCTCGTCGCAACAGAGCTGCTGCGCGTCTGCAAGCCCGGTGGAATCATTGCGATGGCGAATTGGACGCCGCAGGGATTCGTCGGTCAGTTGTTCAAAGTCGTGTCGAAGTTCATCGCGCCATCCGGCATGCCCTCGCCGGTCTTGTGGGGCGACGAAGCCACGGTACGTGAAAGGTTGGGGCAGGGGCTCTCGGATCTCCGCCTGATCAGGCGGCACTATACATTCTCGTATTCATTTCCGCCGGCCGCCGTGGTGGAACTCTTTCGGCTCTACTATGGACCTATTCACCAAGCGTTTGCGGCCCTTGACGCCGATGGGCGGAACACACTTCGCGGCGAACTCGAAGCGCTCTGGGTAGCACAGAACCGCGCAGGAATCGACAGCACCACCGTGTATGCCGAATATCTGGAAGTGATCGGCGTTCGAAGATAGTTGCAGGGATGCGATGCAGGGTAATCGGTAACCCTGTTCTTCACAACATAAGGAGGCCGTCATGTACGACATGAAGAATCTCGAGAAGTTCAAGCTGCTGGAAGTTCACGCGCCGGAGGCCATGAAGGCGTTTCTGGTCTTTGACAAGGTGGCATGGAGCGACGGAGCCATTCCGAAGAAGTATAAGGAGCTTATCGCGGTGGCGGTGGCCATGACCACCCAATGTCCCTATTGCATCGAGCTGCATGTGGAACGCGCGAGAAAGCTCGACGCCTCTGATGCGGAGCTGGCTGAAACTGTCCTGGCTGCCGCGGCGTTGCGCGCAGGCAGCGCGGTTACCCACGGCACGCACGCGATGAAATGAGACGGTTGAGCAGGAAGATACACGAATGCGCTGGGAGGCACTGGGTGCAGGACTTAGGTGTTTCCCTAGTATATGGCCATCGAACCGGCCCCGTATGATTTTAAGAGGTGGTGGTGCCTCTAACTATCACAATCAAAGGGGAGGGAGAAGGCCATGAAGACTGCGACGTTCGGTGCATTCGTGATCGCTGGCGCGTGCCTGTTTGCGGCAGGCACGGCGTTCGCTCAATCGGGGTCCGGAGGAGGTTCGGCCGGATCGGGGTCCGCTGGTTCTGGTACAAGCGGGATGACGTCTCAAGGCCTGGGTTCCGAACCTGCTGGAATCGGTGAACGAGGGACCGGGCAAACACAGAGTACCCTGGAGCGGTCCGGGGCCTCGGGACAAAAGGGTATGACGTCTGAGCCGGCCGGGATCGGAGAGAAAGGCACCGGGCAGACCCAGAGTACGATGGAACGATCGGGTCTTGGACAGAGCGGAACCGCACAGAGTGGATCGCCTCTGCCATCCGGAGTGGGAGAGCAAGGCACTGGGCAGACCCAGGGCACGATGGAACGATCAGGCGGAAAGAGTAGTTCCTCGCAAAGCGCGATGGATCGTCCAGAGCGGTAACCCTTGAGTCAGGCGGGGCGCCGGAGTCATCCCGTCGCCCCGTTCGGCCCAGGCTCACTCTCGACGTATTTCTTCAGCCCATCCAGCATCATCTTCCAGTTCTTCTCCGAATGCATCCGTGCGGCTTCCGTGGCGTTGTGATCTTGAGTGAGCGTGACGTCGGTCGCTGTTCTGTTGCCTGTCAGATCGATGGTGACCGTATGGTAATGTTCGGGGGTGTGGGGAAGACCAGAGAGAGGGCTGTAATGACTGTACTGAAGTCTGTGTTCGGGCCTCACTTGAAGAAGGGTACCTTTGTCTTCATAGGATTTTCCCTGCCATTCTCCTTTCCACGATATCGGGCTGCCTTCACGCCAGTCTGAATCGACGCGCGCACCGAACATATATTCTTTGATCGCGTCTGGGCTGATGAGCGCCTGCCAAACGGCATGGCGAGAGGCTTTGATGGCGATCGACACTTTCGCGATGAAATCCTCATTCATGTTGCCTCCATTCTGTTCCTGTAAACCCTCGACTTGGTGGATCTGAACCAACTGTCATGGCATGGGTTGTGCTGGATTACGTTAACCATTAACAGGGGAATTCCGCGGTTGACAGTCCCGTCCAAGAAGCGTAGTGGTGGAATGGTTCGCTGACTCCCTCCCAATGTTTCCGAACCAGGAGGAGGTCGCCATGACAGACCTGATTCCACCGGACTACAAACGCCCGCGGAGGCGCGGGCGGACATCCCGTCAATCACGCTAGCCGTCTCACACAGTCACGGCCGTTCCCCAAGGGAACTTCTTTCGATGACAGGAGCCGGTGCAGAGCATCAGGCCGGCGTGATGAACACAAGCTCCTGGGGGAGAAGCGACTCTCCCGCTTGATGCATCGCTCAGAATGCCCGCTCTTACACGGGTCCCAAGCCAACACAACGACATAGACTTCTCGGCGTCATAAGCGCCACACACGGGCGGCCTCCACGTAGGTGAAGGGTCGCCCGTGTCGTTTGATCCGATCTCTCTAAGGAGGCAGCCATGCGTGTCCACGATGTGATGTCCACAGGCATTGTGACGGCGTTGAAATCCGATACGGTCAGGTCCGTGGTGGTGAAGATGATGCATCGCAACTGCGGAGCCATTCCAGTCGTCGAAGGCGACAGTCGCCTCATTGGCATGGTGACGTTACGCGATGTCCTGCTGCCGCTGTATCCCAACTATGGCGACTACATCCACGACAACGTGCATAGTAGGGATTTTGTGGAAATGGAAGCTGGCTACCTGGAGGTGCTCGGAAAGAAAGTGGAAGAGATCATGACGTCGAATCCCCTCACGGTCGCTCCCGATGCTCCGATCCTCGAAGCCGCTTCCTACATGGGCCTGAAGAACTTTCGACGCATTCCCGTTGTCGACAGACAGAAGCTCGTCGGCATGCTCAGCATTGGCGACATCAACCGGGGACTCTTCTTTGAGTCGGGCATGAAAGCCTAAAAATGGCGACACGCCGGGACGTGCGCTTTGGCCTATCTCACCCGGCCCGCCCTGCGCACGCCGGGACGTGCGCTTACCCGGTTATTCCCACGTCGTCCATTGGCCGAGGGCGTACATGATGGTCTCGTAAATGGCGAGGACCTGATTTTTGCAAACGAACGCGGCCGCCCCGGCGGTCCTCATAGCGCTGTACTTGGGCGGAGAAAAGTGTCCCGTGAGGCAGATGATGACGGTCTGCGGGCAGGCCTTCTTAATACGGTGGGTGGCTTCAATACCATCGAGATAGGGAAGTCCGATATCCATGAGGATCACGTCGGGTTTATGCAGAATCGCCATGGCCACCGCTTCTTTCCCGTCTCCCGCTTGACCAACAATCTTCACGTCCGAATGCTTCTCAAGGATGTCTTGGAGTAATTGACGCGTTCCCTGATCATCGTCCACGAGAAGGATGCGGTATGGTGAGCCTGGATCGACCGAAAGTCGCTGCGGCGAGTGATCTGGTGACACGAAACCGTTGTGCGTGTCTTGGTTGCCGAAGACCAGCATGACGATCTCCCCTTACGAGAATAGATGAAAGATGAGTGCGTAGGCCGTTGCTTACAGTCCTATATTCTTTATAAAGGGGTCCGGTCCGAAGGCTGCCTAGGAAGAACCCCAAATCGACCACCTTTCTTGCCTTCGCCTCATCGGCCTCAGATTGCGCCCTTGCTGCGATGGCAAATTTCCAACCGATTTCCACTGGGATCCTCAAAGAACACGGCATAGTATCCCGGCCCTTCGTCATATCCCGGTCCTTCGATGTGCTGGGCGCCTGCGCGGCGGGCAATCTCAGCCAACCGATCGACGTCTGCCGTGCTCTCAGCCCAAAACGCGATACGGCAGTCGTTTGCCCGGTGCAGCGGCGTTTCAGTGATTCCAAAAAAGTCCGCCGGCCCGGCCGGCTGGACGGATTCGAACTGCAGCCATCCCTCGATGGTCACACGGCGCGTGAAGCCCAGTGGGGGCAACAGCGCTTCATAGAACGGTCCTGCTTCGGCGAGACTGTGCACGCGGAGATCAATGTGATCGTATCGTCGTGTCATAGCCGTGATGCGACGGAGGGCAGGTCTGCCACATAGGAGACTATCTCTGGCCTATCGGGCTGCGACAGTTCTCAGACGGGCGTCACTGAGCATCTTCTCTTGAATCTGGTGGACCGCCTCAGTGAGCGCGCGGTTGAGGCGCTCGCCGGGACCGAACTCGCCCGTCGGATTGAAGTTTTCGTCGAAGGTCGATGACCCGCGATACGTGCCGATCAGCTTGCCGTCCCTCGTCAACAGAAACAGTGTGAGATCGGCTTCGCCATTGGTGGCATGGGTTTTCCAATTCAGGATATCGGCCGCGATCTTGCCGGCATACGGTAAAGGGACTCTCGTCCACATCCGTGGTCGGTAATGCTCATAGAGCGAATTGATCCTTCCCGTGAGAATCAGGTCCGGATTCCTGTCGAAGGGTGTGATTTTCGAGAAGACACCGGCTTGATCGAAGGCGTCCATCAGTTCGTCACGGACCTGATGGGCGAGCTCCCTTGGCGGCACCTGCTTCGCGTCTGGGCCCGTCAGACCGAAACTTTCCTTCCCGGAAATCAGCGCCGGCGCAGGATACATATCGTGAAACTCTGCCGTCGCGTCGATGATGGGGCGGGCTTCAGGCAGTGAGATATCCGGAACGAATTCCGCTTTCGTGCAACCGGCTGTCGCCGCGAGCAAAAGCCCGGACGCCAGCAGCCAGTGCATGCGGTGGCGCGGGATCATGCCGTCAATCGACGACACGCTGGATCGTCGAGGCGTAGCCATCTTCCGAGACGTAAGCCTTGACCTGATCGCCGACGGCCACCTGGTCCATTTTCGTGTGGTCGTCGACTCGGACACGTCTTGACTCTCCATCGTCACTCCTGATCGACACATACTTGTTGCCAATGTCATTGACCCGGCCTTTGACCGATTCCTTCGAGATACGTTCGCCCACGGTCGGCGACGCGGCTCGACGTTCGGATGCATTTTTTGCGCATCCCGCTGCTGTCAGTTGCAGGGCCATCACCATGGCCAGCAACACGACTAATGGAGTCTGCATGAGGCACCCCCTTCGTTCTTTCTCCATTGACTCTACCGTTAGCGCCCCCGCCTCAGCCCTCGGAACGTCCCCAAGGAGGAACAAAAGAATTACTTGATCGTCTGGACCCCCTGGCCTTGGCGATGTGATGCTTTCCCACTACAGATCGAAGGCTAGGGTAGCTAGCGAAACCTCTAGGTGTGCTCGGAACACTAGATAAGACAAAAGGTTACGCAGTGAGTAGGGTGGCATGTCGCGTGCAATTTCCCTGGGGAAGCTAGCCTTTATGATCAAAACATTGAATTAATTTGAAAGGACGGTCCACATGAAAATCGCACAAATCGCTCCGCTTTGGGAAAGCGTGCCCCCGCGCCTCTATGGAGGCACTGAGCGGGTGGTGTCCTATCTCACAGAAGAGCTCGTCCGCCAGGGCCATGAAGTGACGCTCTTTGCCAGCGGAGATTCACAAACCGCAGCCCACTTGAAGCCCGCCTGCCCTCACGCACTTCGGCTCAACAAGGGCTTGGTCAATCGGGATGCGCCGCTCATTCTTATGCAGGAACAGGCCTTGGGTGCGGAAGCCGACCAATTCGACATTGTGCATTCTCATCTGGACTTTTTGAGTTTTCCGATGAGCCGGCGCTGCCCCACGCCGGTATTGACGACGTTGCATGGCCGACTGGACTTGCCCGAGCTCGTCCCTATCTTCCGCGAATATGGCGATATGCAGCTCGTTTCGATTTCGGATGCCCAACGGCTGCCGTTGCCCAATGCCAACTGGCAGGCGACCGTGTATCATGGATTGCCGGATCTGTATGTGTTTCACCCCACGCCGGGAAAATATCTGGCCTATCTTGGGCGGATTTGCCCTGAAAAGCGGCCGGATCATGCGATCGAGATCGCGAAGCGCGTTGGTATTCCGCTGCGGATAGCCGCGAAAGTTGATCCCGCGGATCAGGAATACTTTGACACGCAGATCGCGCCGTTGCTGGATCATCCGCTGATCGAGTATTTGGGCGAGATCAACGATGTGGAGAAGTGCGATTTTCTCGGTAACGCCGCCGCCGTACTATGCACGTACGACTGGCCGGAGCCGTTCGGCATCGTCTTGATCGAAGCGCTGGCCTGCGGCACGCCCGTATTCGCGTACCGCCGCGGATCAATCCCCGAGATCATCGATGACGGTGTGACGGGATTCGTGTGTGACAGCCTGTCCGAAATGGTCGCGAAGATCGACGAGCTGCCGCTGATTCACCGGCTGGCCTGCCGTGAGGCATTCCAACGTCGCTTCACGGTGGAGCGGATGGTCAAGGACTATCTCGAGGTCTATGAGCGGATGGCGACAATACCGGCCCGCACACATGCCTTGGCGAACGGCCGATCACTGCGCGCGGTGGGACGCGCGCACCTCAGTGAATTGGTGACGCCTCACGGCACGGCCTGAGCACGTTAGATCAGTGAGAACCCTTACCAGCGGTGTCTTGCGGCCGCTGGAAGGGGTTCTCCCTGATCCCCCACCGTACCTGGCCGGCGACAGCTCGACAGCATGACCAGCAGCATAGAGCACGCCGGCTCTTTCGATAGTTTCTCGCTCCGTCTGGGACCCTTCGCCTACCATAGGTCGGCCTTCCATCCTTCCGTAGGATAGCGCGGCTTCGTCCATTCTCGTAGCATGGGGCTATGGGAACCCCTGTGCAACGCCTGCCGTCTATATTTGCAACGGCCGCCACGGTTGTGCTGAGTCTGTCGTTGGAAACCGGCTGCCGGCCTCCGACGCCGACTCCTATTGCGGCCGATTCCCTTCCGCTTGACCTCGTGACCATGGACATGCCCGTGCCTCAGCACGTACGGCGATTGGCGGTCTGGTATCCCAGAGCAGGGGAGCAGGAGCTTGCGTACGGGTATACCAGACTCGAAGAAGCCACTTTTCAACTCAAGCGGCAGCGGTCTTGGATCAAGATCGTGGATCGGCGCAATGTGGATCAGCTCACGGAGGAGCAGCGCTTTCAGCTCTCAGGAAGAGTGGCGGACGACAGCACCGTTCGAGTAGGAAAATGGATTGGCGCCGACAGTATGGTCCTCTTTCGCATTGAAGGGCCGACGTGGAGGGAGCGGCTACTGGCCCGCATGTATGGGAAGATGCCGCCCTTTGTCGTCTCCAGCAAGATTATTTCATTGGAAAGCGGCGAGGTACTCTACCACGATGTCGTGACCGCCACGCCGGTTCCGGCCTCGGGCGAATGGAGTGAATACGCGAGTGATTACGAATTGCGTCCCGCCATGCATGCGGCGCTCGATCAGGCCCTCTCGACTGCCATTCTGCATCTCCACCGCTCATTTCGCTGAAGCACGAGGCTCGCTTCCAGTTACCTGAGCGTTTTCGGCCTCCGGCTATTCCCGGCCCTGACAGACTGGGATACCAACCAGGCATAACATAAGGCGAGCAACACGTAGTTGGGAATCAGGATGGCGGGGTTCATCCATTGCCAGCCGTCGAACTTCCAACTGAAGAGCGGCCAGAAGACTGGAGTTGGAAAGAAGCTTGAGGAATGTGTGGGCACGTCAACCAGCACATGCAGCCCCCAGGCTCCGAGTTCCCACACCGGCCGCTTTCGGAGGGCCCAGACGACGAAAAACACAGCAAGGAAGCTGATCAAGCTATGCGTCACGTTGTAGAGATCGTGCACATACTGAGGAATGGAAGACTCCGGCGGCGTTCCATGGCTGAAGTCTGGTCTCTCCGCCATGCCGAGCGCGACGGCGAGATACAAGATTCCGAAGGACAGGAGATCCGGCGCCAGGCCGAGCACAAAGGCCAGCCAAAAGCTTGGCCGGCTTCTGCGCCCGAACGTGATCGCCCCCCACAGTCCGTGTGAAAGGATGTCCATTGTCTTCCCCCTTGCCCAATTGCGTGCCCGTCCCTACGATACCAGATGATCAGCGCAAGACCGACAGCCATGATCAGGCAGAGGACTCAATTGCGAAAGCGTTCATCAGAGGCCATACTGAATGATCATGCCATCCGCCCCAACTCCCATGATAATGAACATGCTCCTCGTAGTGGTGCTTCTTGTCGGATTACCGCTCCTCGGTGTCCTGCTTGCCGGTCAGCCCATTCGGCCCTATCTTGAATTTCCCCCACAGACCCGATTTGTGCACCCCCCGCCGTTCTCTTGGCCGATCTTTGTTGGTCTGGCACTGCTGATTGCGTTGACGGTCGGATCGGTGGTCGTGCGAATGGCGAGGTTGCGTGTCTCGGGGCCCAAGCCGCTGAGAAGGGCCGTTGGGTACCCCTGGTGGGGCTGGGTGGGGGCAGTCCTGACGCTGTGTTCATGGGTGCTGGCCTGGAATCGTTTCCCCTGGTTTGCGGCTCTCCAACCCCACACGTTTACGCCTCTATGGCTCGGCTACATCCTCTTGGTCAATGGTTGGACGTTCCGTCGCACCGGACGCTGCCTGATGCTGGACCGGCCGCGACTGTTGCTCGCTCTCTTTCCAGCCAGCGCGGCATTCTGGTGGAGCTTTGAATATCTCAATCGCTTTGTGCAGAACTGGTATTACGTCGGACCACAGCCCTTGACTTCCTGGCAATATGTGCTTCATGCCACTGTGCCGTTCTCGACAGTCCTGCCTGCTGTGCTCAGCACGATGGAACTCTTGGCCTCGGTGTCGGGCGTCACGGCTGGAATGGATCGGCTGCCGGCTCTCGGCTGGCCGAAGCCGCAATGGTCGGGTTGGGCTCTGATCGTGTTCGCGAGCGCCGGGCTCATTGGAATCGGTACCTGGCCCCAGGCACTATTTCCAATCGTGTGGGTAGCCCCGCTGCTGCTGATCACCGCCCTGCAGATCCTCAGCGGGAGAGAGACAATTTTCTCGCGACTCACAGAGGGGGACGCGTCTTCATTGTGGCTCGCGGCCGTTGCGGCGCTGGTCTGCGGCTGGTGGTGGGAGATGTGGAACTCCAAGAGCCTGGCTCATTGGGAGTATGCCATCCCTTCGGTGCATCGCTTCCAGCTCTTCGCGATGCCAGTGCTCGGGTATGCCGGCTACCTGCCATTCGGCCTCGAATGTCTCGCTGTGACTCAATGGCTGTTCCCAAGCCACTATCGGGACATGATGCGGTCTTTCGAGAAGTGTACGTTGGGCTCAAGGAGACGCGCGTCATTCTGAAACGCCACCGCTCGAGCAGCGGAGCGTCCGAGGCAGCGGGGATGGTTACTTCACGGTGTGGGTCTTCTCGGCCATTTCCAGCGCCACGCGGCGCACGTCTTCCGATAAGACCTGATGGGTCTGATCGTCCACCCGCACCGCATACTGGCCGCGCCCGACTTCCTTGCCGCCTGGAGATTCGAACAGCTGAGCCACGATCTGCGTCACGAGATAGTGTTTCGAAAACCAGCTCGAGTTGCCGTGTGAGACGGTGGCCGGCGCCCAGAGCACATAGACATAATCCACGCCGAGATGCTGCTGCAGTTCCTTGACACGTCCCACGTCCGTTTTGGCGTAATCCACATCGATTTCGAAGTAGGCCGACTTGTAGGGGCCCTTGACCAACTGCGGATAATTGGGAATGGCCTGAGCGACCTGCGTTTGCGACAACACCTGAAACATGCTCGTTTTCCCCAGCTCGTCGCCAAAGCTCTTGGCTATGCGTAACGAGCTGTCGTTCGTCATCCCTGCGATGACGGCCAGTTTCTTGCCTTTCGGCTGAAAGGGTTCCTGGGTCAGATGAAAGGTTGAACAGCCGCTGAGAGCGAGGATGAGTCCAATGATGGTCCCCAAGCGCATCACGGATGGACGGTGCACATACGCCTCCCTTGCTATCTCCCCCTGCCGGTATTGGTGACCTTGATGAACTCGTCCACAATATCTTCGGCGGACTTCTTGAGCAGTTCGTCCACGTAGTACCCCTTGGACCGGAACAGGGCGAGCACGCTATCGCTGTTTCGCCGATTAAAGGCGGTGTGAGACACAATTTTGCCGCTGGGGTATTCGAGCATGTTCCCGAAGACGTCTGCGGAATAGGTATTCGAACAGCCGCCGCGGCTCGAGCAGTAGGAGGTTTGCTTGAGGCGTTTGCTCCAGACCACGAACACATAGTTCGTTCTCAGTTTCGACTGGATCTTTTGGAGGCGCGGTTTCTCGGACGGATCTATCCATTCCACTTGGCCATTGTTCTCCTCCACCGTCTTGACCGCAATCGGATAACTGGCGACCGCTTTGCTGACTTCCTCCTGACCAATGACGTTAAGCTGAGTCCGATCTCTCAGTTCCTGAGTGAGATATTCCGCGAGTTTCAGATCCGACTCTTCGGATCCGCCGGTGATGACCGTGACCGATGTCGGTTTCACCGCGTAGGTGGGATCTTTCAGGGCAAAGACCGTTCCTCCGCCGCCGCATCCGCCGACAATGAGAGCGATTCCAATGACGGCATACGCATATCGTGCGCTGTCCATGGCGTCCTCCGGATCGATGAATCGCAGCCAACGCTTCACCTAAGCTTAGCAAGCGGCTGAGAGTCGTCAACCAGTGGCGACCGTCCTGGCACGCACAGCAGGAAGGCAATTTCGCGCCTCCTGCCCATACATCCACGAAGTATTACGCGAAATCACTGAAGAAGCGCGTTACAGCGCGGTCAGCGGTTTGGGCGGGGAAGAATCGGGAACAGGGAGGACGGAAGGGCTACTTCGATTCCGATCGGTCCTGACACTGGAGTTCATCACACAGTTTTTTCACAGTCACATTGAGTTCTTGTCCGAGCGTACTGCCCATCCGGGAGATTTCGGGCTCAATCTTTCTGCTCAGCTGCTGAATCTTGTCGAGCAGCTCGGGGATCGGCTTGGGAAGATCCTGGACCCGCAACGATCCCTTACTCGGTTGCGGCGATGGGGCTTCCTCCGCCCAGGCCGGCGAGGCAAGCGTCACGACTATGGCGGCTGCGATCAGGAAAGGTTTCATTAGCAAATTCCTTACTTTCTACAGAGGGCCACCGGCAAGCGTGCCGCCCGGCAAGGTGCCACCAGGGACCGTCCCGCCCGGAAGGGTTCCTCCAGGGACTGTTCCTCCGGGAAGGGTCCCGCCAGGTAATGTACCGCCTGGGAGCGTGCCTCCGGGCAGTGTGCCGCCCGGGAGCGTTCCCTCTGGGAGAGTACCTCCAGGTAAGGTGCCGCCGGGAAGCGTGCCTCCCTTTGGGGTGTTATCAAGGCCCGTCAATGGTTTGAATTCTTCCAGTTGACGCGGCTGCTTCGTATCCGAATTGGGCGGAGGGATCTCCCCACCCACACTCTGGGTGCTTGGCCACATCAGGAGAGTGGAAACTATACCAACGAGGGCCATGCGTCGTGTCAGCATAACACCTCCTTCGTACACATTCAGCATACGACCCGCGACCACCGTTTGCCACAAGGGAACCCCCGAGTGATGGTCCTCGATGGCAGCGTTACAATAGATCACGCCTTGAGCGAGGGACTGTATGTCCGGAAAGATTCTTGTCCTTGGTGCAGCGGGTCACGTGGGCGCTCCTCTGGTGACTGAACTGCTCGCGGCGAAGGAACAGGTGAAAGCGGCCTCACGACACACGACGTTGCTCGCGGGAGCTGAGGTCGTGCGCTTTGACTATGCGGATCAGAGAACTTACCAGACCGCCTTCGACGGAGTTGATCGTGTGTTTGTCTTGTTGCCGAGCGGGTACACGAATGCCGTGGAGTGGCTCCAGCCGGTCATTCAAGCGGCAGCCGATCGAAAGATTAAAGTCGTGCTCCAAACCGCCATCGGCGTCGATGCCGATGAAAAGATTCCCTATCGGCAGGTCGAACTGTTTCTCATCCGCACGGGCCTCCCTTTCGTGATCCTTCGCCCCAACTGGTTTGCAGACAATTTTCATACGTTTTGGCTCAACGACATCAAACGGGGAGCGATTGCCGTCCCAGCCGGTGAAGGCCGATCGAGTTTCATCGACGTTCGCGATGTCGCGGCCAGTGCCGCCGCTGTGTTGATGACCGACCGTTTCGACAACAATGCCTTCAACCTGACCGGCCCAGAGGCCTTGAGCTATTATGACGCCGCAACTGTCATCTCAAAAGTGGCCGACCGCAAGCTCAGCTATACGCCGATCGATGACGACACGTTTATTCACATGGCAACCCGGGCAGGTCTCTCACGCGACTATGCGGTGTTTCTCACCTCGATCTTCCTCCCCGTGCGGCAGGGATGGACGGCCGGTGTGACCGCCGATGTACCGACGCTGACTGGGAAGCGGGCGCGGTCTTTCGAGCACTATGCGATTGATCATGCGGCCACCTTTGCGGTGTAATCGCATCCAACTAACCGTTTGGGCCGAAGATTCGGCATCTGCCGAGATGACGGCATTGTCTCCGTCGGCACTCGCCGCTGCTTGAATGATCATCTCGTCCATCCAGGCCAATGCCTCAAGTTTGTTAGGCTCTTGCAAATCGTCACGCCGTGATGAAGTTGGAACAATCTATGCGTATATCCCTCGCAGAGATGCAGGAGTACGGAACAGCGTAGACTCACAGGTTCTCAACGCAAGAGGAGGAGTGTCATGGCTTCACTCAAAGGGAAGGTAGCGGTCGTGACGGGCGCATCGCGCGGAATCGGACGAGGTATTGCCGAACGGTTGGCCAAGGATGGGGCCGCCATCGTGGTCAACTACACGAAGAGTGCGGATGAGGCAGAGAAAGTCGTGGCCGGCATTCAAGCCCATGGCGGGACGGCTAGGGCCGTTCAGGCAGACGTGAGCAAGGTCGATGACATTCGGCGGCTGTTTCAGGAAACGAAAAAGGCCTTCGGACGTCTGGACATTCTCATCAACAACGCCGGGATTTTCTGGGCGAAACCGATCGTCGACACCACTGAAGAGGAGTACGATCGAATGTTTGCCGTCAACGCAAAGGGACAGTTCTTTGCGCTTCAGGAGGCGGCAAAACATATGGCGGATGGAGGCCGCATCGTGAATATCTCCACCGGTGGGACGAAGTTGGCCTTCCCAGGCATCAGCATCTATGGTGCCAGCAAGTCGGCCCTTGAGTTTTTTACCAAGGTGGCGGCGAAGGAGCTTGGCGCCAAGAACATCACGGTGAACACGGTCTCTCCCGGCTATACGGAGACCGACATGCTGAGCGACCCCCAGTTCCGTACGATCGGCGTGCAGGCGTCTCCGCTCGGACGACTCGGCACACCGGCTGATATTGCAAAGGTTGTGTCGTTTGTCGTGAGCGACGATGCGGGGTGGATTACCGGCGATACCCTACAGGCCGGAGGCGGCGTCGCGATGTGACCCTCTCTCAATGGCGACGACTTCGGCCAGAAGAACGGAGGTCCTCCGCCCTTGATCTTTGCATGAAAAGGGGTCTACTGTGCACTCCTCTTGGCGAGTTGATGGGGCTGAAAAGTTGTCTTTTGTGAGTAGGTCATAAGATGGCGTACGATGTTCGAGTGATTCCCATCCGGGAATTCATGAAAACCGACATCACGGGTGAGATAGATCTGAATGCGAGTCGTGGCATGTTGAGTGAGCTGATGGAAGCCTGCAAACGGGAACAGATGATGCGCATCCTGATCGATTGCCGTGAAGCGAGCTCGCATTCCACCGTGCTAGACGTTTGGACGCTGGCGAGAGATCTTGGCTCTCTCGGTGTCACCCCTGATAACCGGGTGGCAGTGCTGACCCGTCCGAAAGACAACTTTGATCGGGCGGCATTCCTCGAACTCTGCGCAACCAATCGAGGCTACCAACTCAGAGCCTTCCGTGAATTCGAGGAGGCCTTTGCCTGGCTGACGTCCGAACAATCCGAACACTCCTCCAACGAAGCCGCCGCAGAGCGTAGGAATTCCTAGACGTATCGCGTGAGCGACCTAAACAGGGTCTTGGCATTCGAACGTCGCCGACGCAGCTTAGAACCACCTTCGGACAGAACGCCGATAATCCCTGTAGAGCCCACCGAATTTCACCGAGAGCGCCCGCTCCTCCGGTTCAATCTGAAAGCGGTTTATGTACAGTATGAAGAAGGGCAGCAGCGCAAATGGCAAGAGGTGTGAAAGCCACACGCTCCATCCGAGGAGGGCGAGCAGTAAGCCCACGTACATGGGGTTACGACTGTAGCGGTAGATCCCTGAGGTGACAATGGCAGACGCCGCTTCCGGACTGAGTGGATTGACCGTGGTCTTTGCCCGGAGAAATTCGAACAGTGCGGCCAGCGCGATCGCAATCCCTGCGCTCCAAAGTATGAGCGCCACGGGAATCCGCCACGGCAACGCCAATGTCAGCGACGGCGCAGACATTGAGAGCAGCCACATGGTGACGGCAAAGAGCAGCATGAGCACCGGCGGTGGAACTTTGAGTTCTAAAGCTTGCATGAAAGACGCTCCCTAAGTTCCTTATTACAACACAGACCGAGAGAAGATATGGAGAGCCGCAGTGACACGCTACTCGGGCTATCGCAGTTCGTCCACCGCTATTTCCTCTGGGTGCTGATCGGCGCCTATGCGGTTGCCGCCGTCCTGCCGGCGTCCGGCCTATGGATCAGAGACGTCAGGCTGGGAGACATTTCGATCTTCAACACCAAGATTCATGTGTCCCTGCTGTTGATCTTCCTTGCCGCGTTGATGTTCAATGCCGGCCTCGGCGTAAAGACTCTGCATCTGCGTGCGGTGGTGCGGAATGCGTGGGTGTTGGCTGCCGGATTGGCGGCGAATGTCCTGGTCCCGACCGTCACTATTTTCGCCATCACGACCCTCGTGCTGAACTTCTGGCACAACCCTCTTGAGTCGCAGCACATTCTCGTCGGTCTGGCGTTGGTTGCAGCGATGCCTATCGCTGGATCCTCCACCGCCTGGGCACAGAACTCCAATGGCAATCTGGCGCTCAGTTTGGGGCTGGTCCTTTGTTCTACGCTGCTGAGTCCATTGGTCACGCCGATGGTCTTCTACGTCCTTGGTGAATTGGCTTCGAATGAGTATGAACTGGTTTTGCACGACCTGGCGGATTATAGCTCGGCGGCGTTCCTTGGCTTATGGGTGGTCCTGCCGTCAATGATGGGACTCGGGGTACGGTTCGTGGTGCCTGAACCGAGACTCGCGGCTGTCATGCCATATATCAAGCTCAGCAACTCCATCATCTTGCTGACGTTGAATTACTCGAATGCCTCGGTCTCGCTTCCCAAGGCCGTCGAGGAGCACGATCTCGATTTTCTGGCGATCACCTTGAGCATCACGACTTGCCTGTGTGTGGCGGCGTTTTCAGCGGCCTATTGGTTGAGCTGTCTGTTCAACTTAGACGAGGCAGAAAGGGTGTCGCTCATGTACGGGCTGGGCATGAATAACAACGGCACAGCTCTGGTGCTGGCTTCGCTGGCTCTTGCCTCATTTCCTCGCATCATGGTTCCCATCATTTTCTATAACATCATCCAGCATCTTGTCGCCGGCGCCGTTAACCAATTCACTGCCAGAGAAGCGAAGGCAGGGCAGACGGTACTGGGAAGCACGTAGGCCGGTCGTCGCCGCTGGTATCCTGAATCGCATATGTTCCCATCAACTTCGCGCCCTTACGCCGTCAGTCTGATCCGCTCTGCTACACTTTCAAGAGGAATAACGCCCTTTTTTTGGAGGGCAGAGGAAGGAGGCAGCGCATGACACAACGTATGACGAGTCTCTGGGTCATTGGTGGTCTGATAGGAGTCCTGCTTTCCTGGTCAATAGCCGATGCCAAGTCGTCTTCGCCATCGAGCGGGAAGGCCGTGACACCGACGACGTGTGATTATCGCGCGCATCCGACGATCACGATGGTGACGCCGACCCATGCCAAACCGGGTCAGAAAATCACGATCAGCGGGAAGAATTTCGGGACCAAGCATTGCTTCCACAGCGTGTCGTTCGGTCCCAAGAGCACGGACGCCTGGACCTATGTGAGCCCGACGACAGTCGAAGCCACGGTGCCGAATCTGCTGCCTGGCGCCGTTCCGGTCACCGTCTCGACGGAGGCCGGCACGTCGCACTATCCACTCGACGTCCAAGCCAAGTAGCCGCCTTAAAGGAGCCGGAGTGTCTTTGCACTCCGGCTCGCTGATAGACGACCGCATCGATTGCCTCTCCTGAGCCTCTCACGAGACTCAGTAAATGTTATCGAGAGTGCCGCGTCCAGCCTGGTAGGATGCGCCGGTGATGAGCGACACGTCGACTGTCCCCGCGCCTCCGCGTGCTGCGATTCTCTTCATTCTCATTACAGTTCTGCTCGACATGCTGTCGTTCGGTATCGTGATTCCGGTGCTGCCAAAGCTCGTGGAGGGGTTTCTTTCCGGCGACACGGCCAAGGCGGCTGTGATCTACGGTCTGATGGGCACGGCCTGGGCGCTGATGCAGTTCATCTGCGCGCCGATCCAGGGCGCGCTGTCGGACCGTTTCGGGCGGCGGCCAGTCGTGTTGCTGTCGAATCTCGGATTGGGCCTCGACTATATCGTGATGGCGCTGGCGCCGAACGTCGTCTGGCTTATCATCGGCCGGACGATTTCTGGCATCGCATCGTCCAGTTTCAGTACTGCTGGCGCCTATATCGCGGACGTGACGCCGGTGGAGGAGCGGGCAGCTGCCTACGGCAAGATCGGCATGGTCTTCGGCCTGGGTTTCGTCTTCGGGCCAGCGTTGGGCGGGTGGCTGGGGTCATTTGATCCGCGGTTGCCGTTTTGGGGCGCGGCGGCTCTCAGCCTCTTGAATGCCGGCTATGGATTCTTCGTGCTTCCCGAATCCTTGCCGCCGCAGAGCCGGATGGCCTTCGGCTGGCGGCGGGCGAACCCGGTCGGCGCGCTGGTGTTGCTGCGTTCACACCATGAACTGTTCGGCCTCGCGGCCGTGGCGTTCCTTGGCTATCTCGCTCATGCGGTGCTCCCGAGCACATCGGTCCTGTACATGGGCTATCGCTATGGCTGGGGCACGGCATCCGTCGGATTGATGATGGCCGGTGTCGGCGTCGCCGCTATGATTGTCCAAGGCGGACTGATCCGTCCGATCACGGCACGATTCGGCGAACGAGCGACGCTGCTGGCGGGTTCACTCAGCGGCGCGGCCGGATTTTTTACCTATGGAGTGGCGCCGGAGGGTTGGATCTTCTGCCTGGGCATTCCGATCATGGCCTTCTGGGGACTGTCCGGTCCGGCCACGCAGGCGCTGATGAGCCGGCGGGTACGCCTGTCCGAGCAGGGACAATTGCAAGGCGCGATTGCGAGCATCAACGGCGTCGCAGGTTTGCTCGGTCCAACGCTCTTCACGGAAGTATTTGCCTCCTTCATCGGTTCAGGCGCAGCGGGGCATCTCCCCGGTGCGCCATTTCTCTTAGCCTCGCTCCTGCTCGTCAGCGCCGCCGCCATTGCTTGGCGCACGACTGATCCGAGCCGTCAGCTGCCTCGCTACCGTAACTAAGTGCAACGGCGTCAGTGTTACTCCCACAAGATCTGGGGTTTTCCACCTTGATGTCCGCCGAGCATTTCTTACAAAATACAAATTGCTACGGATCCGTATGCATGGCCGCCAGGTGTTCCAATGCGAACGACACGACTTCACGTCATCTTTGCCGCCATCCTCATGGTAGGTCTTGCCTATCCTCCTCTGTCGCCGGCACGGGACCGAGCGTCTGATCACAGCCCTTCCGTCCCGGTGCTTGATCCTCCTTCCATGGGGAAGCCTCCGGTGGCTGACGGCGTCGTTGACCGTTATCTGTTGAATCCACGCGGAGACGTCAGTGGTTTGTTGCTGCGCGATGGCTCCCAAATGCACGTCACGCTCCGTGCGGCTCAAGACCTCACGACGGCGATCCAGCCAGGCGATCACGTGCGAGTGCATGGACGCCGCGTTTCTGATTCACCACTCGTGAAACCCGACGTGATCATCAACGTGACTGATGGCAGGTCCTTCACGGTGCCCTATCGGCTGGATCTTCCGATGCCGCCAAGGGAAGAACGACCGACCGTTACTGAGATGAATGCCGCTGGAACCATCCGAGTGCTGCTCTATGACCATTTAAAAGACGTCGTCAATGGTGCGCTCCTATCCGACGGCACCCAGGTCCGCTTGCCTCCTGATGTGGGCGAGCACTTTCATGCATCGTTGCAACAGAACATGGACGTGGAGGTCAGAGGGTATGGGACGACAACGCCCTATGGGAGCGCACTCGAGGCGAGCGCAATCGGACGAAAGGGCCAACCGCTCACGCATCTCGACGCGTCCACCCAGCATCTCCGCTGAGACGACGTTCTTGATCCCGCCCAGGGTGTCGTTGATGGTCCGGAAGGCCGATGATGTCCAGACATCTCACGAGGTCATTGACTGTTCGAGTATCGGACTCGGCGGGCGATGTCGGGGCCTTGCTGCTTCGTCCGGACAATGCCAACTGCCTGTTGGTGTTTGCGCACGGTGCAGGGGCGGGGATGCATCACCCCTTCATGGAGCATCTCGCCGTACAACTTGCCGGCTGCGGCGTGGCGACGCTGCGGTATCACTTTCCCTATATGCAGCACCAACGAAAAAGGCCCGATCCTCCGGTGGTAGTCACTGCGACAGTACGGGCTGCCGTCGCGGCGGCATCGGAAACGGCGCCCGGCTTGCCCCTTTTGGCGGGAGGCAAGTCGTTCGGGGGGCGCATGACCTCACTGACGGTTGCCGACGAACGATCTGCCCCGAGTCCGGGGATCGCTTCCGTACGGGGGCTCGTGTTTCTCGGGTTTCCCTTGCATCCGGCAGGCCGTCCCGGCATGCAGCGTGCCGAGCATTTGGCTCGAGTGCGGATTCCGATGCTTTTTCTTCAAGGGACGCGCGATGCGCTGGCCGATCTCGCCCTCTTGCGTCCGCTCTGCAACAACCTCGCGCCTCTTTCCACCTTACATGTGATAGACGGCGGGGACCATTCCTTCCATCTGCTGAAGCGGTCTGGGAAGACCGATGCCCACGTCTTTGCTGAACTGGCGCACACCGTGGCGTCGTGGGCGGAGAGTCTTGTCTAGATCACGTACCTATCTCAGGTCTCGGACTGGTCCGCGCCACAGACCCTCCGGCACTTGCTCCAACGGGACGAGCTGATTAAACCACCGGACGACAAATTTTCCTCCGATCTCGGTGGCCTTTGGCTGCATCTGGATGACTTGGAGCAACACCTTGAAGTGGACATGCGAGGACAGGTTGTCGTAGCGGAACCAGTAGAATCCGGCCTGATCTGGCGGAGGGGTCGCGAGAGTCATTGACGCACCTTACGACGAGTTTAACGTATCGTAAGCCGTCGTGGATATTCGTAAAGCTGGGGAGTTCCCCGGTTTAAAAAAATCCTACGTAGCCTTGTTCGACATGGCTTCAGACTGGAGCCAGCCCAGATTCCTGATCGAGGGCATCAACCAGTATCTCACCGTCACCGAACGGGAGACTCAGCTGTGCGGCAGGCATTCGATGCGTGCGTCGCCGCCGCCAAGGCGTCGCGCAGTTCGGCACCGTCGTCGACCCCGACGATCTGGGCTGGATGCGAGGACGTCTCGGCCTTCGCAGTTTTGGATGCTGTTTCATCTTAAGTTCTTTAATTTGATGTAGTAAAACTTTCTCATGGTCGATACAAATGCCGTGGGAAGTGACTTCGACGTCGAAGAGACCGATCTCGCCGATCAGCGTCTCCTTCCCTTCAGTCTCACACCAGGCACAAACGACTTTCATAACAACAGTGAATGAGCAAAGTTAATGCCGGAAGTAATCACGGAATACATGTGAGAACCATGAGTTAACACGCTTCGGGACCCATTCGATTCACGGACATTGTAGCAGCGAGCGTACATCGAAGGAATGTGTTTCGCAGAAACCGCCGATTCGGCAGGCGTAAATCGATCGAAGCGAAATGCATACAAGAAGGACTTCATTGAACAGGTGAATGGTACTGACCTGTTCGGCGGAGGATAGTCGATTCAAAGAAGCTTGGGAATTCGAAGGACTGCGTAGGAGGAATGGCGGACGTTCTTGGGTAGGGTTGATGGTTCATTTGAGCAATGAACAAGACTGCCGGCGAAGCCCATGTATTCCAATGTGGCTTGGCTTGCACCAGCCAATTGGTTTAATGCATGTCGATGCTACCTGGAACGGACGGCACATAATTCGGATCGACATTTTCCCAGATCCCTGCATGATCGCCGCTCGCTCCCCAGCCTCGCATATACAGGAGCGTGAGCACCGGTTCAGTCTGGTATCGCTGCGTACCTGTCACCCGACCGACGACTGTCGCACGCGCCCAGTTTCGAAACTTTGGCGGGACCTGCTGCTTTGACATCATGACCCAGTATGAGCCGGCTTCAGGACCCCCAGAATCGGCGGGACGGTGAGGCTTGTTATCCTGGTCCAGGGGACGATTCTTCAGACGTAGCATCAGGACCGTATCGTGTTCTTCCTCTTCCATGATCGTGCCTCCCAACAGCACGACCTTTCCAACATACGGTTGCGGATTTGTACTCAGCATGGTGAGCGTGACTCCAGGCTCAGCCATCCACGTAAACCGCCGCGGCACAGCGGCACAACCCCAGAGCGCAACCATCATTGTGGCGATCAATGTAAGGCACACGGTCCATCGCGGCACCCTGCCATAAGCGGTCATACACTGTCCTTGGTGTCAGGTGAAAAAGCGGGTGGGCGCATTCTACGTGTTTGGCCCTTCCCCGTCTATGGCATCTCGATTTGATCAGTCGTACGGCGTATGCTCTTCCTGTCGCAGGAGTTCAGGTCCGAATCCGGCGAGTGTTCGGCCATTGCATCTTTTACAGTAGACGGTACCGTGATGAGAACCCGATGACCAGTCACGAGACGTGTTATCAAGCCCTGTTGGCAAGAGATCCCCGCTTTGATGGCAGGTTCTTCGTTGCCGTAAAAACGACGGGTGTGTACTGCCGTCCTGTCTGTCCCGCTCGACCCAAGCGCGAGAACGTCGAATTCTTCAAGACAGCCCAAGCAGCGGAGATCGCCGGGTATCGACCGTGCTTACGGTGCCGTCCCGAGGCTGCTCCCGGGACCCCCGCCTGGATTGGGAAGCAGGCCACCGTCGAGCGCGCACTCAAACTCATTGCACAGGGAGCCCTCGAGCAGCACACCGAAGAGGCATTTGCCGATCGCCTGGGAATGACGGCACGACATTTACGACGGCTGTTCGAACAGGCATTTGGACAGACGCCCAAGCAGCTTCACGACAACGACAGGCTCAATTTTGCCAGGAAGCTGATCATGGAAACGCATCTTCCCATGACGGAGATCGCCTTTTCTGCAGGGTTTCACTCGCTCCGTCGATTCAACGACGCGGTCAAAAGACGGTTCCATCGTCCGCCGTCAGCGCTCCGGTCGTTACTCAAATCCGCTCAGCCGCCACAGATGATTCAACTGTCGCTGCCGTACCGACCTCCATTCGCTTGGGATGGTGTCCTTGATTACTATCGGCGGCATCACATTGACGGCCTCGAAACGATTGGGGCTGACACCTACGCCCGCGTGTTCAGGCTGGGAGGCACGGACACGACAGGCTTCTTTCGAGCAAGTGTCCATGACCACAAGCCTGAACTGCTCCTCGAGATGACCATCTCCGATAGGAGGCACCTCTTGCGCGCCGTACATCGCATCAGGCAGATGTTCGATTTGGACTCGGACCCCGTTCTCATCGCACAGGCGTTCGCTCGGTCGACATTCCTCAGTTCACTTCAAGGAACATATCCCGGAGCGAGATTAGTCCGAGGATTTGATCCGTTTGAAACCGCGATTGGCACGATCCTCGGCCAAGTGATTTCCGTGACGTGCGCCTCACGTCTCATGGGGCAACTCGTCGCGACCTATGGTGAGAAGATCGTGCATCCCGTATCCGGCGAACCTGTTCGTATCTTTCCCACTCCACGCATCCTGGCAGAGTCCAATCTACAGGGATTGAAGGTCACGCGTCAGAAACGGACGGCGATTCGGGAGTTCTCTTCGCGTGTCGCTGACGGGTCCATTCAGCTTGAACCTGCTCAGGATTTGGATGATTTCAGACGGGTGGTTCAAACGGTGAAGGGTATTGGAGCATGGAGTGCCGAATACATGGCGCTCAGGGCCTTGGGCGACACAGATGCATTTCCAGCGACGGATTTGGTCTTGCAGCGGTTCATGCAGGTCACCCCGAATTTCAATCCGGATGCCGCGAGACCATGGCGTGGCTATCTGGCAGTATATCTGTGGAATGAACACAGGCACGGCTCACACCAAGAAAGGAAGACGCGGCATGCTGGCCTACACATACATCGCCTCTCCAATTGGCAGACTCAAGCTGGTGGCAGACGGAGCGGGTCTCATCGCGGTGCTCTGGCCCAACGACCGGCCGCTTCGCATCAAGCTTGATGAGATGCAGGAAGATCTTCATCATCCTGTCCTGGCGGAGGCGGAACATCAATTAGCGCAGTATTTCACGGGCGAGAGGACGGCGTTTGACTTGCCGCTTCAGATCCAAGGAACGGCTTTCCAGAAACGAGTCTGGCAGCAGCTTCTGCGTATTCCGTATGGCGAAACTCGAAGCTACGGTCAAGTCGCACGTGCGATGGGCCATGGCTCGGCGTCACGCGCGGTGGGACTGGCCAATAGCAAGAATCCCTTGTCGATCATTGTCCCGTGTCATCGCGTCATCGGTGCTTCAGGGAAGCTGACGGGGTTTGCAGGAGGACTGGCGACCAAAGCGCGATTGCTCGATTTGGAAGGTGCGCGAGGTGCTTCTCCATTTCTAGCATTGAAGGCTGCGAACCCTTCCTGTAATCTCTCTGTATCGGGCAAGAGCCGTAGGGTCTTGCCCTTCGCACCAAGCGGACCTGGGGAGGTTGAGTGTGGATATTCGAACGTCGAGGCTCGTCATCGCCACTCTCGTGGGACTGCTCGCGCTCCTCGGGGCCTGGCGGCCGGTACAGGCTGAGTTTTTGACAGTGGGTGCGCCTCCCAGTTTACGGCCGGCGTTAAGCGAAATTCTCCCCATGTTCGAACGGGAATATGATGCGCCGATCAATATCGTCTACACGCCGTCGAAAACACTTCTTCGGCAAATCGAAAAGAAAGCTCCAATCGATATGTTTCTCTCGGCAGGGATCGAGGAAGTCGAGTATCTGCACAAGAAGGGACTGACGCTCAATGGGCCTCCTCGGATCTTCGCGCAGACGTCCCTGGTTCTCGTGATGTCGTCGGACTCGGCGGCCGCCTTGATGTCTCTTCGCGATGCGTTAGCGAACCGGTCCATACGCATTGCCCTTGGTGATCCTCAGACCTCTTCGTTGGGAGACGTCACCGCACGGGTGCTCGCCAAACTCTCCCCGGCCTATAAAAGCCGTCCCAACATTCTGTATGCGTCCCACAGTGACGACATTATGAATCTCATTCGCACGGGGAAAGCCGATGTGGGGCTGGTCTATCGTGTAGACTCGATCAACACCGGGCATGTGCGCATCAGCGACGAAGACCCCATCGGAACGTTTGTGCCGATTCAGTTTGGACAAGCCGTGGCTTCGACGTGTCGAGCTTCATTGCGCATTGTCGCAGGAAAATTTTCCGATTTTCTGATGACGCCACGCATCCAGAAGCTGTTGGCGAAATACGGATTTGACTCCACCCCGTTGCCGGTGGATCCAACTTCCACGGAAAGGAAAGAGAGGGTATCATGACCGGCAAAGTTGTGACCTGGATCGCCATCATTGGCACAATCGCTGTGCTGGTTGCCCCGAACATTTTCGCCATCGACAAGAAATCCGGCGCCTCTGTGGGCGTTCCTCCGGAGACTGTTGCAGATTATTTGCGTGCCGTCATCATGGCCCACCGGCATTTTTACACCATCCACATCGCCAACCGACTTCGCCAAGAGCGCATTGTCGATGTGTCAGAAAACTGGAAGACCACGCATTCCTTGCCCCTGCCGGTACAGCTCGTGCAGGAGACGAGTGAAATTGCCGAATTGACCGGTCCGAACGTCCGCTATCGTTTGATCAGTCAGTGGCCGATCAACAAGGCCAATGCGGCGAAAACTGAATTCGAGCGGCGTGGTCTGAAGGAAGTTCAGGCGCGGCCCACCAGACCCTATTCCAGCACCGTCGAAGGCAGCGCAGAACAAGTATTCGAAGCGGTCTACGCCGATGTTGCCGTCACCGCGGCCTGCGTCGAATGCCACAACGCCCATCCCAGCAGCCCGAAGAAGGATTTTAAGGTCGGCGACGTCATGGGAGGGCTGGTGATCAGCTTTCCCGTCGGGAAACCATAACAGTGTCAGTTCTGCCACTGGACAGAATGACGTTCGCGCTCTCCGCTTTTGGATTGACGGAAGGAGACCTCAGCCAGCTAACGGGTCGGAACCGTCTGTCCAGTGGTGCACATCAGGCTCGACGGGATTTCGAGTTGACCTGACGGTCGGAATCCCCACGCCGTTGCAAAGGCCTGGCAGGTGAGACTCCGGGTCGTTTTGTCGCTGAGATCGACGCAATTCGGATACTGGGCGCTGCCTCGAAGTGCCGTCTCTCCGCTCTCCACCGATACAGCTTGCAGCTCGACACTCACGTGATAGAGAGCACCGCAGTCGGGCTCGATCAGTGCCCCATCCTTCGTTGTGTCCCGCTCAAGAACAAGCACGACCTCCACTTTCATCTCCCGTGCGAGAGCGAGTGCCGCTGTGCGGGTTGAGAGATCGTGAGCGAGGTGCGAAGCCTGCAAGGGAGCCTTATGAGGCATCAGGAGATGCGAATAGTGATGAGTCCGGAGCCATTCAACCGCCACCTCCGCCAGGGGTGGATCGGCCCAGATCAGGATGTGTTGGTCCGTGGTTGGCAGGATGGTATGGGAACCGTTCGTGATTGGAAACCGGACGCCCGGAGGCGGTTTGGAAGGGCAGCCCTGCAGTAAGAGCAGAACGGAGAGAAGGCAAAGCGTCCGGGCAGCGACGTGGACGGGTCTCATGTCCGTTCGATTCTCAGCGCTGGGTCTGCGAGTAATAGCGATACATCCCTTCCACATTTTCAGGGAGCCAGTCGGCATACCGCGCCCACTTCTCATACTTGGGAAGCTGGACCGCCTTTTTGGCTTCTTCCAGGCTGGCGCCTTTCTTGATTTGGTCGAGGATGGCCTCTCTGAGGTCTTCGAGATAGCCGCGGAAGAGACGCACGTGCTCTTTCCTGCCGATTGTTCCGTGGCCGGGAACCAGCGTGTCGAACTCCAATTGCTCAACTCGTTTAAGGGATTCGATCCAATCGTCGGGATAGTCGCTTCGCATGGTGCGGTACGCCACCGTCTCGACAGGAATGAAATCGACGGCAAAGAGGAGTTTGTTCTGCGGAAGCAGGACGACCAGGCTGTTATCAGAATGGTTTTTGCCGGTGTAAATCAGCTCGATATGTTTGCCGCCGAGATCGATGAACATCCGATCAGTGAAAGTCAGAGTCGGGACCGGGGTTGAGGGATCGGCCGCGTCAGCAATATGCGGCCGAGCTGCTGAGTGACTCACAAACGTCGCCTGATCGGCAAACACGCCTCCACCGGTGATGTGGTCGCTGTGATGGTGGCTGTACACCACATAGCGCACAGGGTGATCCGTGAGTCTCTTGATCTCGGCCTTCAGCCAGACCGCCGCGTCGGCGCTAATGGGATCGGTGACGATCACGCCCTCGGGCGTCGTAATGAAGATGGCCTGATGAAACTGATGTCGAAAGAGATAGACGTCATCGGCCAGCTTGGTGATTTCGTTGTCTGGACGGGATGGTTGGCCGGAAACTGCTGGACCGAGCGCCAACAGCAGCCATATCACCATCGTTGCACCAGCGAACCCTCTTGAAACGGACATGCGATCCTCCACAGCGGATACGACGTGCTGTGTCGCTGAATTCGGTCGTTCAGCGACATCGGCACATTGTACTGAACCGTGTCGGTCTCTTGCATCCTGAGCAAGGACAGGACACTCAGTGAATCAAGGTTTTCATCCCATCGGGTCTCAAGGGGCCACTCGAGCCGCTAAACGACGTCTTGACCAATACGAAGGTCCTCTGACACACTGCGGGCGATCCACGGCTCAACTCTTCGACGAGGCATAGATACGCGGCTCATGAGTTGGACGAGCGAACGGCCGAAATCAGTGGGCGTGTACTGGCATCGCGCGACCCCAGCATCCCTGTCGCATCCGGTCAAAATCTACAGCGTCGGTAGCCTGTTCTACGTCTGGCCGATAGAAGAGGATAGACGCGCGGACGTCACTGTGCGGCTCGACGATTGTTCCGGCGAATGGGCAGGTCCGATGCTTCCTCCCTGCCAATAGACTCTCCCGTCAACGCAATCTCCGCCCTACCTGCTATTGGGACTGAGCTCGACGCGAAAGCGACACAATGTAGGCCGCCGACCGTGCTGCGATCATCGGATCGGCCGGCTCGATGCCAGGAACCAACGCGCCCGGGACAAACAGGAGCTTCTTTTCGGCTGCCTGGCTGTCGGCCACCGCCTTGGTGATCGTGATCGTGCCTAATTCGATTTTCTTCCGGGTATCGGGCCACACGATCGTAGGATTATCGATCGTGTCACCTTGCTCGGCCACCTGTGCGAGCAGGGTAAATTTCACCGGACCCCGACGAACGCGTTCGCGTATTTCCTCGGTCAAATAATCCGGCCCCATCCTTGCCAGCTGCTCTGTGGAGAGGTATTTGGCGCCGGCAACCGGTTGCAGTTGATAGCGCGCGTGGGTGACACTTCCCTTGGCATTAGTGAACTTGAAGGCGTTGATTCCAAAGTAGGGCAGCGTGCCATAACTCACCGGTGGCGGCTTCGGCGTCTCGACAAAGGCTTTCGCGGCGGGGTGGCCTCCCAAGAAGTTTTCCAACTCCGTGGGTTTTGGAGCGTCGGGGCCGCTTGCGGCGACCGCGAGTAAAAAGTCTCTGAACTCTTCGGCGTTGGCCACCGGAAAGCCGTTGAAGGACAGGACGACGAGATCCGTCTTCGTGCCGTCCGGCAGCGCAAATTTCACAGCCATGCCGCGAGGCATATCGTTCGTATCCGGAACCGTCGGAAGTCCCGAGCCGGCAGAGAAACGGACCGTCACTGGAATCGGAGCTTTTCGCTTTTGAAGGTGAGCGGCTTTGGTCAAGGATGGCGCCGAAGAACTCGGTGTAAACGTGCCTTCAAGGACGACGCCTTTTGGATGATTGGCACGTAGGCCGGGGTGGACGCCAAACACCGCATTGAACGCATCGACCAGCTGCTCAGCCAGCGATTTCTGACTGGCTGGCGCTTCCTCAGCCGCGAGTTGAACGGGATGCGTGATGGCGATGGTCAGCACTACAACCGCCGCGAGATCTTTCCACATTGTCTATCCTCCCTCTAATGAATGGTGTGAGGCGCAGGAGCCTGGGGCAGCATCGAGGCATTGGCAGAGACAGAGGTCCATCGGTACCAGAAAATCAAGCTGAACGACCCCCAGACACTATCTGACCAGGAGTAGAGATCGGTGAGGTGTGTGGCTCCTAATTCCTGGCTCTTCTTGGTGACCATGTGCACGACGCGTTCGACGTCGGGCTCATGACGGAAAAATCTGATGCCGTCGGCTTGCTCGGAATCCCCAGTCACCAGAGGAAGATAGTAGAACAGATAAATTCCGCCAACTCGTGCGCTGAGGTGGGCCACCGGTTGCTCCGTCGATGTGAATCGCTGATCATGGAGTTCTTTGACGACGGTGAGGCTCGAGCACCCCAGGGTGAAGGACAGTGCCATCGCAGGGAATCCGATGAAGAGCATGTTGTTCATACCCACCTCCGCCCCGTTGAGAAATCTCTGGGTTCTATACGATCGAGATCACGCCATTTCCCGCCGAAAAGTATAGGTTCAGAAAAGCGGGGAGGACACTGTCAGAATTGACAGGCGGCCCCCCGGGTGTACTCAAGTCATTTGCCGCATAGACGTTCCCTGTCGTTTAAGGCATGCTGAAGCAGGGAGGAAGTCCGACGGTGGTACAACCTCAGCGTGCAACAGAGACGGCTCACGGGTACGTTCCTTCCCGTCAACACAGAAGTCCCCTGCACCCCCAAACGTTTTGGGCGTTGTTCCGCAAAGCCATTTGCAAATGGAACGATGATCCCACTTTACGATTTGGCGCGGGATTAGCCTACTACACGGCCTTTGCCGTCGTGCCGCTGATGTTTATCGTTGTGGAGCTTGCGACGGTTCTCCTCGGGAAGGGTGCTGCGGAACAGCTGCTGTTGGAGCAAGTCCAGCGGCTTATCGGTGAGCAGGGCGCGCAAGCCATCGCGCAGCTTCTTGACAGCTGGCAGAAAAACGGGTCGGGAGCGTTGGCCACGATGGTGGAGGTGGCCGTTCTGTTCTTTGCCCTGGCGGGCGCCTTTGACGTACTGCAAGACGCATTGAACTCGATTTGGGGGGTAAAACCGAAACCGGAGGGAGGAACCCTGAGGCAATTCCGACGCCGGTTCTTGTCGATCTTAGGGGTGCTCGGAACGGCCTTTCTTCTCCTCGTATCGCTCGTCCTCGTGGCCGGTGTTGAAGCGTTCGCCTCGCACCTTCCCGGCACCGCTCTGAGGAACAATATCATCGTCGGCCTGATCTCGTTCTCGGGCGTCATGGTCCTGTTTGCCCTGATCTTCAAGCTGCTGCCTCAAGCCAAGGTCGCCTGGGCCGACGTGTGGATCGGTGCGGCGGTCACTGCCGCCTTATTTTCCGTGGGACGTTGGCTCATCATCTTGTATCTCGGTAAGACGGTCATCGTGTCGTTGTACGGGACCGCCGGTCCGCTCGTGGTCATCCTCTTGTGGGCCTACTACTCCGCGCAAATCCTCTTGTTGGGCGCAGAGTTCACGGCGGTCTATGCCAGCGAGTGCGGCTCGCGGTTGGTCGCTGCCGACGATGCCGTTGCAGTCGGAGAGCCGGCGAAAAGCAATGAGGCGGAACAGCAATCCATCCAGCGACGCGGACAGTGACAATTCGTCAATGCCAATCGCAGAGGAAACGGGGTCAGGCTCTGATCGATTGATTCAGTGGACCCCCTTCGCGATCGCCCTGGGCCTCGTCTTCTCGATGATGCCGGAGAGAGCGGAGTGGCTGTACGTGGCGGCCGTCGTGGGAGGACTCGCGTCGATCGCGGTGGGCCGGACGTTAGGACGATTAGACCGATTCTCGTTACAAGCGCGCGTGAGGAAATTCGCCAAAGGCTGGGTCGTCGTGGTTGCCTTAGCCGCCCTCAGCCTTCTGCACGGGAAATGGCAGCCGATGGTCTTTTTCGCCGTTGTCGGCGTCATCTCATCAGGCTTGTTCTGGTTGGGCTGCAAATCGAACAAGTAATGTGTGCGGAAGCGCCAGCCGACGCCGCTCCCACGGTTTGGCCCTTGACAATGCATCGCACAACCTCAAGAATCCCGCACGATGGATCCAAACTTTTGGCACCAGCGTTGGGAGAAAAATGAAATCGCGTTCCACGAGGGGAAGCCCAATGCCCTCCTGGTGCAATATCTCCACGAGTTGTCTTTAGCAAAAGGACGGCGGATATTTCTCCCGTTATGCGGGAAAACCCGTGATATCTCATGGCTCTTGTCAAACGGCTATCGTGTCGCCGGAGCCGAATTGAGTCAATTGGCGATCGAGCAGCTATTCATGGACCTCGGCCTGCAGCCGGACATATCGGGCATTGGCAAAGTCCAGTTGTGGAGCGCAACGCACATCGACATTTTCGTGGGTGATATCTTTGCGTTGTCGCGAGAGCAGCTCGGCCCGGTCGATGCCGTATACGACAGGGCAGCGCTCGTGGCGATGCCCGAAACCATGCGCCCTCACTATACGGCGCACCTCACAAAGCTGACCAATAACGCTCCGCAGTTGCTCATCTGCTATCACTACGATCAACGCCTGATGGACGGACCTCCCTTCTCTATCAGCGATGAGGAAGTCAATCGCTACTACCGGGGCAGTTATGATCTCAGGCTCCTTGTGAGTGCGGATGTCCCCGGTGGATTGAAGGGAAAATGCCCTGCCAAAGAACAGGTGTGGTTACTTCGATCCAGGTGAAGGATACCGGCTCATCCATTCAACGCCTCAACGCCCCCAACCGACCATCACTCGCGGTGACCACCTCACGTCCCGACGACCAGGGACTGTAGGGGCCCACTATCTGGCTAGGGGATTCCCCAGTTATTGGAGAGGGGCCTAGACCTTGATGATATGGGCGAAACAGGCGGCCTTCCGCATAACGGTGAGGAGGCAGTTATGCATCGACTTCCAACCATGCCTTTAGATAGGCCAATACCAGCCTCTGGGGAACGGGAAGACACCGAATTCTCAAGCGACGATGCAGCACTGAGTCATTTGAAACTGGGAACCGCATGGCTGTGCACCACCTTGGCAGGTGTCGCAGGATTGGCATACTCTTCGATCTCACAGACTTCACCACCGGCAACCATGCTGGTCCTCGTAGTGCTCCTTGCGGCGTACGGAGGCTACGGATTTTCTCTTCCGAAAAAGAACACCGTCCAGTTCGCAGACTCGTTCTACTATATGGGGTTCCTTTGGGCGATCTTTGGCCTGATTTCGGCGTTCGTCCTCTGGCCGGGCCCCAAATTGACCACGGACGCGGTGCTGACGACCTTCGGATATGCGTTGGTCACGACATTTTGTGGAATGCTGTTCCGTCTGGTCATCATCCAATTTCAGGACACGCATCCGGACCGTCTTGTTCATGCCCAAGAAGCCATCGACCATCGCATGGCGGCTCTCGTCCACCAGATCAACGAGGCCACGATGGAAATCAGTTCCTTTAGAGACCGCGCCGCCAGTGATCTTGATGGCACCCTCCATGATCTCGTGCGGTCATTGGCAGAGGTGCGCGAAAAGATCGCCGAGCAACACCGAACCATGGCCCACGTGCTGAGCGAAGGCCTTGAATCGTCTCTTCACGACCTCCTAACGAGGCTCTCCGCCATACACATCCCTCAGGAAATGCTCACGGCAGAGGTGACGAAACTCATTACCGCATTAGGAAAACAGGGACAAGGGCTCGAAGAAGCAGCGCACCGCCTGGAGACAAGCTTGACGCACGCAGCCCAAACTGCGACGGCATTTGGTGAGTCGCTGACCGGATCGGGAGCCGCAAAGGAGGTGGGTGTCGCGATCAATGATCTTTTCCTCAAGATCAAGGACAGAACCGAGCAATTTAGCGAAATGACGGCGGCGTTGGAGAGGAGCCGTTCAGAATTGAATGGCCAGCTCAATAGCTTGCAGTCGCTGCGATCGGCCGTGTCGACGGTGTCCGCTCAATTATCGGCATTCGAAACGGAGTTGAAGGATGTGTCGTCGGCCTCCATGGCGGCTGAGGTTAGAACCGGACTCACAAACGTGCAGCATGCCATCAGTTCAAGCCTCGAAGCGAGCCAAGCCATCGAGTCCACAATGCGGGGCATGTTGTTCTTCATGAAAGAGCGAGTCACCGAGGAGCATTCGGGTGCGAGACGCTGAATCGCGTTCAAACTGGGTGTTTGGCTTGTCGCTTGTTCAAGTGATGCTCTTGTTGTGCTTCGGGGCGATGATCATCTATGTGACGGAGAACGTGGAGGGCAGGGGACACGAGCCGCGCCAGGGCGTCGAGGAGACACAAACACCGGAGGCGAGTCTTCACGCGAGGCTTGATGCGACCGCGGAGAAAAATACCGAGTTAGAACGAGATCTGGGCGATATGACCGTGTTGGTTGATGAACTGAAGCTCATGGTCGGCGCGAAAGTGGCTTCTAAGGAAGGGTTTCAGGAAGCCATTGACAATCTGAAACGAGGGTATTCCCTGTGTCAGAAGGACAATAACACGTTACTCGAGACCAGCATTCAGAACGGTGCAGAAACCGTCCAGGTCATCGGAGACATTCCGGCCGACCTGATCGCAGGTTTGGCAAAGGGGGACCAGACGTCAGATCTCGACCAAATTGTGTCGTTCATTCAAGACGTGTACGAATACGAAAAAGACCATAAGTGTCGATTCAATTATCGACTGAAGTATGCCACTGACAACGACTACAGGAAAGCGAGAGAGGTGTACGAGAAGTACTTCTATCCCGAAAAAATCATCAGAATCGGATGACTCTGAAGGCCTCTACGATGCCGTGGTCCGAGCTGAGGCGGAAGACGGTTCGACGAGGCGGCGCTTTTTCCGCTCAGGGATACCACGAACTTCGAGAAAGAGCGGCACCGGACTCCCTGGCAGGGTAAGTGGACGGCGAAGCAACCACTTGCCGGTCGGCGGTGCCGTATGGCTGGAGAGCGGGAGCAGTTCCCCCGTGTCAGCATTGAGCAACATGGGAGTGGTGGCTTTTTTCCATCGTCGAAAGTTCCATAACCGTCGCCATAATGCCATGGTTCGCCCCCCCCCAGACCTTGAGTGATTGATGTGTCTCTACGGCAGCCTCCGCATCTGTGACTACACACGTGCAAGTGCAACTAGAATACCACCGAAGGCTTGGGACGCTGTAATCAAAACACGATTGTTCTACATACGATTTACTACGCACTCGTCTGTTGCTCTCTTCTCATACTGATCGCGCCCCTGTAGGTCTTAAGCAGCAGTGAGTGGACACCTTTGGACATCTGCGCCAAGTCGCCTTCCAAATGTATTCGAGCACGGACTCTCAAGGCCGTCTGCACGAACGGCGCTTTTCCGGCTCATCACATGATCCAGTCTGAAGCTCATAAGACACACAAATACCGTTGCAAGGTCTTTGTGGGGCAACAGCAAATCAAGAACAGGTAAGAGCGAAGTAAATTACTTGCGCAATTCGGCGCGCGGCGGAGTGCGGCTCGTCATTGATCGGAGAGGCAGTCCGAGGTGTGGTCAGTCATGGCTCTGCGCCATCATGGAGAATCGATAGCAGAAGAGGAGCAAGGGTGCCACTCGGCCAGTTCCACCGTGATGCCCTCTGGGCCGGAGAGAAACACCAGCTTTCTGGCGTGAAAATCCAGCACGTCGGTTCGTAGGGTCACGCCCTGGCTCGTCAACCGTCCCACCTCCGCCTCCAAGTCGGTCACTGCGAAACAGATGTGGTTGTAGCCAAGCTTCGCCAGGTCTTGCACATTGGCCTCAGCGAGGTGTTGCGGACGGATGTATCGCAGAAGCTGAATTTCAAACCGAGGGTGGGCCTGTTTCGACACCAGCGTGACATGCTCAGCTTCGATCCCTTCTACCGCCATATAGCGAGCGAATGTCGGCCCAGAAATGATCACCGACTTCTCCTCGACGAATCCGAGGAGTGAAAAGAAGGCTTTCGCCTTGGCAACGTCCCGCACCACAACGGTCACATGGTCGATATGCAAAATCACAGGGTGGCATTTTACGGTTTAGACGAAGAAAGTTCCACGCTTAGAAGCGAGGCGTAAGCCATAGACTGATCCATAAGGGGCATACGTCGGGTGGTGCCTGGTGACTGTCGATTTTGCCGCCGATGAACGACTAGTGAGTAGGCGAGATCGAAGATTGAAGCATCCTTGAGGGTCGTAAGATCTACATGGAATAGACGTCATAGGAGGGAAAGATGGCAGACATCACGCATAGAGTTGGGATGAAGGCCCCAGTTTCCAAGGTGTATGCGGCACTATCCACGGTCGAGGGCGTCGCCGGTTGGTGGACAACGCATACGTCTGGTTCATCCAGGGTTGGTGGAACGATCGAAGTTCGTTTCCATTCAACGGATGGAAAGGAGATCGGGAGCATGAGGATGGAAGTCACCGCCTTAGATCCTAACAAAAAAGTGCATTGGCGCGTTCAAGCGGGTCCAGAGGAATGGGTTGGAACGGACGTCGTGTTTACCCTTTACCAGGACGGCGATTACACCATCGTCCTCTTCGCCCATAAGAACTGGCGCGAGGTAAACGAGTTCACCTCTCATTGCAGCATGAAATGGGCAACCTTCATGTTGAGTCTCAGAGAACTCGCTGAAGCTGGAACAGGGCACCCTTCTCCCAATGATGTCAAAATCGATAATTGGAATTAGAATTTCACGGGAGAGGCTGCGGATTGGGAATGATCATGGTTAGGATGCCGCATGTTCAGATTGAAGTCGAGCGGTGGAGGGGGCGCACGAGATGGCGGGTGACTCGGGCATGACTCTCTTGTATTTTCGACCGAGAGGCAAGAAACACATCGAGCGAAACGCGATCGTCGTCTCCAACCTTGAGAAACTCAACGCCCACATGGTTGTCCTTCATCCACTTGACGGCGGCAAGACGCACTTCGACGGGCGACTCGTCCCAGGGAAGATTCAGCATGAGCGCGAGTTTTTGGCCTGGCTCGAACAAGCGATTGATACGGAGCCGAGCGCCTTGACGGGAAAGATCAAGCAAGGTTCCGTCGTCGGAATCTTCCGTCAACAAGAGCCTGACAGAGGCTTCTCCGGTAACGGGGATGCGCCTGGTGGATCGACTGTAGCGCATTGGCCTGTCTCTCCTTGGAGGTCCTTGGAGACCTAATTGTAGGCCGAAGGCTCGGCTCGCGGCAAGAGCCTACCTAGATGAAATAATTTAGTGTTTAAGCAGATTTGCGAGCAACCTCTCTACACGCGCTGGAGGGAAACTTCGCGCTGCGTCGAAAGAGATGCTTAGGGAGATTCCTAGTATATGGAGGCGAAGCGGATGATTACACTCCTAGACTCTAGCTCGTACGGAGACTTCGACGAACGATAGAAAGGGAGCAAGCATGGAACGACGAAGACCAAAACCGATGCGTCGTATGGCGCCCGCTGACATACAGCCTCCCCCGAGGGCCAAACGACCAGAATCATTGACGTTGAGGGAGCAAGAAATTCTCGAGCTCATTTGGGCCGGTTTTAAGAATAAGGAGGTTGGGCAGCGACTGAAGATCAGCGTCAAGACCGTTGAGGCACACCGCGCGAATATGATGAAAAAAATGCGAGTCTCAAACACTGCGCAGCTGCTCAAGACGGCGATCACGGGTGGGTTGATCCGCGTTCGGGTCGCCTAATCGTCTCATTGGTTCATTCTTCTGGTCGGCTCATTGACAGTCTCCTTCCGCCTGTTTAGCCACTATCCGCGCCATGAGTCCTGGTGAATGCTTCAATCTCACGGCGGAGGGTAGGGTAGGCCGCGATCAGCTTCCTTGGGTCCGCCAGTTCGAGATCGGCTGATTCAAACCCCGGCCACTCGGTCGTGCCAAGCGATGCGAATCCCGTCGGTGCACTGATGAGTGTTTGCAAACGAGACGTGTGAAACGTCCCGCCGGGAATCAGCAGCTGCGGGCGCATGCCGGCAACCAAATCAGGACCGATGATTGTGATCTCGCCTGTACCGTTGGAGAAGGACTTCCAGCGGGTCACCCAGATAATGGTGATACATCTGGTCGGACCGTATGCGGTGGAGACGGATCTGGGCATCGACGGTCACCATGAAATAGAGCACCGACGCAAGCGGCCGGCTTCCGGCATACGCGGTGGGCAATGCCTCGTCGGGGATGCGTGCCTGCGATCGGTAGGTTTCCGCTACGAAGCCGCATGTTGGATGCGGTTTCAAACCCAGCAATGCAATGATCCGCTCTGCCGTGAGCTGTTCTGACATGAGAGTCGGAAGGTTACTACAAGAGAGTCAGAAAATCCGCTCGCACGGCAGTGCGAAGTGGTGTTGTGTGTCATCGCTGATGGCTATCACGTGAAAGCTTGTAAGGTGTTGTCTATCAGCGATCGCCTACAAGGTGAGGATTCGGAAGTGCCCGCGAGTCTGAGTGCAGACGTTTAATGCCTCGGCGTGTGCTTAAATTCAACCCCAAGAAGCTGACCCTGATTCCACCGGACCGTCGCGGCAATGATCATTTCAGGGCGGCCATCCTTAGGCAAGGTGAGTGTCAATTCATCACCAGCTGCCAGTGGGAGGTTGCTGATCACACTGGCGCCAATGCTCGAAAAGTCTCTGACCCATCCGGAGCCGGATTCATCGTTTCGGGCCAACTGGCAATGGATTGGGACAATCATCTGGTGTCGGGGAATCCACCGCTTCTCATGGAGATCAGCAGTAAGAGCTCTCATTGAATCACCTCCTTAGTAAAGAGGCCGAGCCACCTGCCTGTTACCCACGAGCAAGGTGCATACCGAAGGGAGTGATTTTCTTAATGACCACTGTGTCTTGGTTTACGTGACCGGCCACGCGAAGCCCTGCAGCCAATTCTGAACAATTCCGCTCAAAACAAGGAAGAAAGCATACAAATGGTATCGAGCCCAGGCCTGTTGCCTTATCAGAGAAGTCCTACAAACGTGGGGGATACGAGCATGAGGCCCGACCGGGAGGGCTGCGTATTGAGGGGAAGGTTCTTAGAGGAAGCCACTGCCAGCGTCTTGACTATCCGGCGTGATCCTACCGGACAGGCCGGATAGTCAAGAACGATAAGGAACAGTTAGCGAATGTTTACGACCTTCAAGTCGAAGTACGGTGTCTTGCCGGCAAGGGGATGGTTGAAATCCAAAAGAACGGTTTCGTCTTTGATGGCTGACACAATCGGTCGAATTTCGCGGCCGCTGGTGTCTTTCCCATGGAGCTGAGTGCCCACCTGAATTTCTTGAGGAAGGTTCTCTTTCGGCATTTCGTGGAACGCGCCGGGGCCTCGTTACGCACTGTGGCGGAGCAATGTTCCGATTTCCTGATGACGCCCCGCATCTTGAGACTCCTGGAGAAATACGGATTTGACGTCCCTCCTCAGCCTCTGCGACGAACCACCGGGTTGGTCCCTTCAATGAATATGTGTCAGGAAAATAGCCGTCTCGCCATTCGTTCCGGTTCGCTCACTTGTTCATGGACGGTTGCGGACACCGCTGCTCTGAATAGCTCGCGATGAGCGCTTTGATGGTGTTATGAAGGATGTCGCGATCGCTGAACACCCCTTCGAGGTATTTGGCTTTCTCTGACTCAGGCAAGTCCTTCACGTAGCCCGCTTTTTGTTGAAGATACACATCGGGCAGGGACGAAATAGAAGTAAAATTGACTGGCAGGGTCACCGTCTGTTGGAGCGCTTTCGCGGTGCTGATCTCGATACCTCCCGTTGGGACCGCAACGCCGAACACTACAAACTTTCCTTGTCCTGTGAATGTCCCTTGAAGCGTCAAGGTCATATCTTTAATCATGACAGGGACAAGCGGGTTTGGCCTCCGATAGAAACACTGCGCCTGAAGAATGGCCTTTTTGAACTCGTCCTCTTGAATGGCGTCCCGGCTGAGAATATCATGCAAGCTCACAGCGGACGCAGCCTTCATATCCTCCTCAACTCCTCGCAGCGCCACATCTAGACCCACGGGCTTAGCAATTTCGCTCGCACATCCGGTCAGTACCCCGGCCAGGACAACAATCGTAATGAGGCGCCGGATTATCTGCATGAAGACCTCACGACACATTGCATTCTGGGCGGGAATGTACAGTCCGCCTGCAACGGTGACATCTCGTGAGACCCCTAGTGACTGATCAATGCCACTTCTCGATCATTCGCGTTGTGAGGGAGACAGGTCTACCCTACCTGTTCCGTGTGAGGTGGGTGAGAATCCCGTTGCTTTCTGGTTCGGACTGTCTGGCTTCTGAGAGCTACGGTGTAGTCTGTTCAGATTGTTGTCGCGTGCGGCCCGCTGCCCCTTTGAGGACATCTTCCGTTTGCCGTGCATCCTCCATCGGCACCTTCATGTTCTGAATCATTGCGTCTGCGTCCGAGCGCGAAGGCAGAGGTCGTGTTTCTTCCACATGTTTATTGGTGGCAGCGCCAATCGGTTTTGGCGGTGGGCCTTGCTGCTCGCAGGCCCCAAGCGTGAGCCAGAACAGAAGCCCCATTGTCAGACTCATCCTCAGCTGTGTCATATGTGCCGCCTCCCAATCTGCGTTTCCAGGTGTTCCCAAACGGACGCATTCTACGTGCTTGAGACGTACCGGTCTATACCAGGCGTTCCCACTTTCGCGTTCTCCAGTGTGATCGATTGCGATAACTTCGGCGAGAGCAGAGCCTGAAGGCTCAAAGAAAATGAGAGGAGATTGCAAGAAGGAGATTCCTACTTTATGAGGATTGTCCGGTCTTCATCTGTTTGAGCGGCAAGATCAGACGGAAGGTCGTCCCTACGCCGACAGTGCTCTCGACGTTGATGTGACCCTTATGGGCATCGACCACATCTTTCACGATCTTGGTCCCGAGTCCTGTTCCACCGGATTTTCTACTGATGGCACGAGCCGTGAAGAGGCTGTCACGGATTTCTGGAGGCATGCCACGCCCTGTATCAGTCACAGAAATGTCGAGCACATGAGCTGTTTTCGCGACCTCTCCGTGAATCGTGACAGAGCCGCCGGATGGAACCTCTGATATGGCATTGTTGACCAAGTTATAGAAGCCGTTATACAGCCGTTGCTCATCTGCTTCCAAGGCAGGTAAACCATCTAGGCCTACGCTTCGAAGTGCGACTCCTTTTTTCTTGGCCATCAGATCCAGCGTTTTAAACACCGCCTCGATCACGCCGACAAGCTGGCACAGCGCAAATCTAGGCGGGGAGGTCATGCCTTTCACGCAGTCCGCAAGTTCTCGAACCCGATCCGAAATTCTTCGGACATCCTCTTCAACCATCGTGAGGACCTCGTGGCACATGGCACGGCTTTTCTCTGACTCAGGTGTTTTCCGAATGGACCACTTCCCGTATAGCTCATCGAGTTCCTCTTTGAGTAATTCAGCCCCACACAGGACCGGCATGAGCAAATTCTTGATATCATGGCTCATGTCACCAGCCATCTGAGCGACCTCGGCAAGTTTTTTGGCTTCAAATAGCCTCGCCTCCTCGATCGCGGGAGTTGCAAGAGAGGAAATCATGGTCAGGACAGCGACGTCATCTTCATCGATCGCACGATCGCGCTTATTGAGAATTTCAATCACCCCGATCGGTTCGCCTTGCCACCGCTTCAACGGCACGATCACCAAATTCCTGATCACGGACCCTGTGGACTTATCAATCCTCTCCGGCAGGGAGGGATCTTTCTCGGCATCCAGAATGACGGCATGCTGGGCCGATTTGAACACAGCACCGGCAATCCCATAATTCCACGGAACCGCTGATCCAGGCGGGACTGGCTTCTCACCGACGGAGCGATAATTGATCAGTTGTTGAGATGATGCGTCCGCGATGAGAATAGACCCACCTTCGGCGTTAACCGCTTTCAGAGCGGTGTCCAGGGTCTGCACAATCAGTTCTTCGAGCGTGTTGTGTGGTGAAAGCGCTTGAGAGATGAGGAGAGTCGTCTCTAATTCTCTGCTCCCGTTAGTGACACGAAGATCCACCGTTCGTCGCGGAGCGCGACGCTGGTCATGAAGAACAATGTGCTCCGAAGGCAGTTTCTCCTTAGGACGCACCATGCCATCCCTTCGGCGCCCTGTGTCAAATCTCGACTATTAGGCGTGGAATTTGTCTTTGAACATCACGTGTTGCTTAACCGTTTCTGCAACGACAGAAAGCAGCTTTTCCTTCTCAATCGGCTTCACCAAATAATCCTTGACGCCCTGTTTCATGAGCTTGGTGGCGGCATTGACATCCGGATGACCTGTCATGACGACGACAGGGACGGAAGGAAATTGCTGGAGAAAATAGGAGATTGCCCCGACGCCGTCTATCTTGGGCATCTGCATGTCACAGAGAATCATGTCGACCATGAGCGGATTATCGTCCGACTTGATCGCCTGGATTCCCTTTTCACCATCTTCCGCCTCGACGACGTCATATCCGGCTTTGGTGAGTGCCATTCTGACGGTCGTTCTGATATGCGCCTCATCATCTACCACGAGAACTCTACCCAGTCCCATAACGCCCTCCTTTAAGGTTGCGACGAAGTTTGACTAAACGTAGTCTATCCTCTGATAGCGCTCTCAGTTTGGCAAGGAATAGTCGAAATATCACTCAGAACTTGGGCGTGTGGGAGGGACTAGTCCTGAGCGAGACTGAATGAAGTTAGGAGTCGTCGCTCTGCTGGTGTCTTGCATCGCAAGCGGGCATAAGCGCATCATCCTCCATGCCGATGTTCTGAAACCTCCGGTGAGTAGCCGGCTTTCGCACCGTCGGGTGGCTGATTACATTGAAAGGATTTCCGTGCCGTCTTGGGCTCTTCCCAAACATGATCATTGGTCGACCCCGTTCGCCGAATCGCTGCTCAAGCATTTGGATCTCTTCTCTGGTGCGACAATTTTAGATGTGGCTGCAGGGCAGGGGATTCCCGCCTTCCATCTTGCCGAGCAGGTGGGTCCGGCCGGACAGGTACTCGGTATCGATCTCAGTGCGCATCAGGTGGGAAGCGCACGGATCATTCAAGGCCAGCAGCTCCCTTGGTTACGGTTCGAGTGCCTTGATATGCGCGCACTGCCGTCGAACCTACCGACTTTTGATCGAATCACGGGGAATTTGTCGGTCATGTTCTTCCGCCCCGATCGGCTTGCGGCGATACAGGGTTTGTCGGCGCACCTAAAACCGGGTGGACAAATCGTCCTGACGTTTCCTTCGCTGGGCACATTCGATTCTCTGTGGCGGAGGGTCGATCAAGAAATGGCGGTCCGGCGATTGCACAACGAACGACGCCGGCTCGAAGTCTATGTCGCTGAACGGCCGTCTGCTGAGGAGGGCCGTGGGTGGCTTCACACGCTCGGCTTCGAACGCATCGGCGTCCACGAGTATCCGTTGGAAGTCACCGCCGGTCACGGCCGCGCATTTTTGCATGATCCATTGTTGCGAGGCGGGTTTCTCGACGACGTGTATGAGTGTTTTGAGGACCCCCAACTTGCCGATGAAATCATGACGGCCGTGTCCGAGGACGTCCCGAGCTTCGCGCCGTTAATCGCTCACCGGTGCGTCCTGTCCGGATGGAAGCCGACGACGGTCCTTTAGTACTGATCTGCAGTCATGCCACCGCGTACACACCAGAAATGGAAGGTAATGGTCTTCACGGCAAAGGTGGCCTTGGCGGTGTCGAAGAACACGAGCCACGCGTTTTTGGGATTGTCTGTCACCGATGTCGCTGACCAGTATACGTCTGTCAACACGTTGGTAAAAGGATGATCCAGGGGAAGCGCAGGCCCTGAGCGTATCGAGGGATCCACCAGACTCGCCAGTTCTGAAATCGACGGCAACCTCCAGCCTTTCCGCCCGCCGACGTCCCTATCGGCGCAGGCAGCACGAGCATCGGTCCACGACACCTCGGCCGTCTCCAGAGTCTTTTCCCATACGAGCCCCGTTTCATTGTCCCGGACGGCCGCATCTCCGAAGGCGCTCAAGATGGTAAACCGCGATGCGCTTGGGAGCTTCCTGTCCCAATGTTGGTCGGAGAAATGCGTGGCTGAACTGGAATCGGATGGGGAAACTGCACCGGCATGACTCCCCACCAGTGTGAACCCCACGAGGGCAGTAAGTCCCAGTATCAGTGTGCACGTATGAAGCTGCGGTATCATGCGTGTCATGCGATCCCTCCTAGCTATGGGCAATGGCGGCGATTCGGTGCATCATCGGTCGTGTCACATTCAGCACTTCCGTTGCGTCTTCCTCGCGCAGCAACCTACAGGAGACAAACGGGGACATTGTACGTTTTCGGAGAGACCGGGTCTATGTGGTCTGAAAGTCGGAGGAATCACGAAAGCGTGATCTCTGCGAAAGCCCGCCAGGCGCGGCCAAATCGTTCCTGACAGGCCTTCTGTCTCGCAGAAGCTACCCGATCGATGGGGGGACGACGCCCATCCCGGAGAGTTCGGGCGAGAGGTCATCCGGGGGGACGTCACGAATCTGAATGGAGTCGACTCGTTGCTGGGCCAGCACGTCCGAGATGATCACGACCTTGTCCCCGACCTGAAACTGTTCTCGCTCCTTCAAGATCCGGAACGCCGTCTGGAGTGTCTTTTCAGGGTCCGAACTGAAATCAATCTTGAACGGAAAGACACCACGGTTGAGCATCATGGTCCGTCGCGGTTGGCTCATGTTGGTAAACGCATAGATGTTGGTCGAGAACGGACGGCAGTTGGCGACGAGATCGGCCATGAGTCCCCGTCTCGTGATCACGACGATACCCTTGGCGCTGACCCCCTCGGCGAGCTGAACGGCCGCCGCCGCCAATTGTTGTTTATTGCCGGTATCGCGCAGTTGTTTCGCAAACCGCAATCCGGGTATCGTCTCGGATTTCAGCGCAATCTTGCGCAGGTATTCGACACATTTCACCGGATACTTCCCGACCGTGGTTTCTCCGGACAGCATGACGGCATCGGCTTCTTCATAGATCGCGTTGGCGACGTCCGTCACCTCGGCGCGGGTAGGGTGCGGATTGTGGATCATGGATTCGAGCAGATGGGTTGCGACGATCACGCGTTTTCCGTGCTCGGCACAACGTTGGACGATCGTGCGCTGGACATTCGGCAAATCCTCGATGTTGATCTCCACCCCCAGATCGCCACGCGCGACCATAATGCCATCCGATTCCCTGATGATCTCCTCCAGGTTTCGCACGCCTTCCTGGTCCTCGATCTTTGCGACAATCTTCACTCTCCCGACCTTTTCACCCATCAGTGCCTTGAGTTGCTGAATATCCGCGGCTTCACGAACGAACGAAAGCGCGATGAAGTCCACATCCCGTTCCAGGCCGAACAGAATATCCTTGGTGTCCTTTTGCGTAATCGCCGGCAGATTGACACGGATTCCCGGGAGATTGACGTGGCGCTTGCTCTTCAAGAGCCCACCGTCCACGACACGGCACCGCATGTGGCGCTCTTCCTTCTCCAACACCTCCAGGTTGATCAGCCCGTTATCCACAGTGATCTTGTCCCCGACGTTGACCTGTTCAAGCAAGTCCGCATAGTCGATGTGGATAGAGCTTTCCTCAACGTCCATCGGCCCGCGCGTGGTGACGGAGACAATGGCGCCTTGCCGCAGATCGAGGTCGTTGGAGAGGTCCCCGGTGCGAATCGCCGGACCTTGCGTATCCAGGAGGATCGGGATGGGAAACTTGACCTTCTTGTTGAGTGTCTTAATGTGCTGAATGACCTTGGCGTGGGAGTCGTGGTCGCCGTGGGACATATTCAGTCGCGCGATGCTCATCCCGGCCTCGTACATCTTCTGCAACATCTCGTACGATTCCGTGGCAGGGCCGATCGTGCAGATAATGCGGGTCTTTTGCATGCGTGCTCTCCTTGAAGTGGCCTCTTCCCACTCGCCGAGGTGAAGCCAATCTGATGACGACGTGATACGGCAGGATACGGACAGAACCGGGACTATTCTACTTTTTATCGTCGGCTAGGTCCATGGTGTGTCGAAAAAACACTCCTGACCTCTTTACTTCGACCATGGCGCGTTGCGAAACTGCGGCACACGGACTAAGATCGTTTCCTGAGACCATGCCTCTTTCTCCAAAACAGATATCCGATGCCATCAACCGCTACTTCGCGGCCTGGTCCAGCCTTGATCCCTCTGCATATGTGGCCTGTTTCGATCAGCATGCGGTTGTGCATGATCCATACGGGAGCACACCGCACAAGGGCGCGAGCGCGTTACGGGAATTCTTTGGTGGCATTGCGCATGCGATTCAGGACGTCAGCATTCAAGCGGATTCGGTGTATGCGGCGAGCAATCGTGCGGCGGTCGTCTTTCAAGGCAAGGCCATCGGGAAGAATCTGAAGCCAGTGGAGGTGGCCGGCATCGACGTCTTCGAATTCAATGAAGCGGGCCGGATCACGGCGTTATGGGCCTACTGGGACCCTGCAGCGGTTCTGGCCAAGCTGCGGCAGTAGAATCTCGCAACTAGACGCTTCTTTCTGGCATCCGTATCCTCTACGTTGTCTCTTTTCGGTTCCTGAGACCTACTTGCTCCACACATCGTTCTTGGTTGAAATGTCGGGTAGTCTGCGGCGTTCGGTATCACACCCAGGAGAGGCAAATGACCTTGGAACGCATGTCGGACGAGGAAATCCTCCACATCGCGAATCCGATCATGGACAATTTGATGGATGCATCGACTGCGATCGATCATGCGCGTCACATTCGAGATTTCAGCGACCGAATGAAGACGCTCGTGACCAAGGAGTACCTTCAGAAGGTCTGTGAGAAATATCAGGGAGAGAAAGGCTATTT
>Ga0207657_10000373_pt1 | contig 47375 bp, 48 predicted proteins | sample KBSC33metaG_FD_184316 | JGI IMG/M metagenome (GOLD analysis project Ga0207657, IMG submission 184316) | Corn rhizosphere microbial communities from Kellogg Biological Station, Michigan, USA - KBS C3-3 metaG (SPAdes) (version 2) | ecosystem: Host-associated > Plants > Roots > Rhizosphere > Soil ... | reverse complement strand
CAGCTTGGCATGGATCCCGCCGAGTTCCGCATGAAGAACTTCGTCAAGCCGGAGCAGTTCCCCTACAAGTCCGCGCTCGGCTGGGAGTACGACAGCGGCGACTACGGGGGCGCGCTGCGCAAGGCGATGGACATGATCGGCTACGCGGACCTCCGGCGCGAGCAGGCCGAGAAGCGGGCCCGCGGCGAGCTGATGGGCATCGGCATCTCGAGCTTCACCGAGATCGTGGGCGCGGGGCCGTCCAAGCACTTCGACATCCTCGGGCTGAAGATGTTCGACAGCTGCGAGATCCGGGTGCATCCCACCGGCAAGGCCATCGCCCGCTTCGGCACCAAGTCGCAGGGCCAGGGGCACGAGACGACCTACGCCCAGATCCTGGCCGAGGAGCTGGGCATCCCGGCCAAGGACATCAAGGTCGAGGAGGGCGACACCGACACCGCGCCGTACGGTCTCGGCACGTACGCGAGCCGCTCCACCCCGGTGGCGGGCGCGGCCGCCGCCGTCGCCTCGCGCAAGATCCTGGACAAGGCGCGCAAGATCGCGGCGCACCTGCTCGAGGCCGCCCCCGAGGATCTCGTCTACGAACCGGGCAAGTTCTCGGTCAAGGGCGCTCCCGACCGGTCGAAGACGATCCAGGACGTCGCGTTCGCGGCCTACACCAACCATCCGCAGGGGATGGAGGCGGGGCTCGAGGCGGTCAGCTACTACGACCCGCCGAACCTCACCTACCCGTTCGGCAGCTACATCTGCGTGGTCGACGTGGACAAGGGGACGGGCGAGGTGAAGGTGCGCCGCTTCGTGGCCATCGACGACTGCGGCAACATCATCAACCCGATGATCGTGCAGGGCCAGGTGCACGGCGGGCTCACCATGGGGTTCGCCCCCGCGCTCTACGAGGAGATCTCGTACGACGAGATCGGCAACGTCCAGGGCGGCAGCTTCATCGACTACCTCCTGCCCACCGCGGTGGAGACCCCGAAGTGGGAGACCGGCCACACCGTGACCCCATCGCCGCACCATCCGCTGGGAGCCAAGGGCGTGGGCGAATCCGCGACGGTCGGCGCCCCCGCCGCGATCGCCAACGCGGTCGTCGACGCGCTCTGGCACCTCGGCGTCCGCCACGTCGACATCCCGATCACCCCGCCCAAGATCTGGCGCCTCCTGCGCGAGAAGGGCGTGAGCGAGTAGGGGCGAGTGGTTCGGAGCGTGAGGCCTTACACCGGGACGGCTTGTTCTGATTGGGGGGGAGCGGCGGCGCTCCTCCCCCAAGCCCCCCCACCACACTATTTCAACCCGCCAGGCCTACGAGCCCTCCCCCGATCGACGGTTCTCTCGTACGTGCGTTCAACCGCTTGCGCCTGCCGCCCGTGGCCGAAGACCTCCTCACGCTAGCCTCGAGCCTCAAGGCCCGCGGCGAGCCGTTCGCGCTCGCCACGGTGGTCCGTTGCGAGCGGCCGACCTCGGCCAAGGCGGGGGCCAAGGCGCTGATCCGGTCGGACGGGAGCCTCGTGGGCTGGGTCGGCGGGGCGTGCGCGGAGCCGGTGGTCACGCGCGAGGCGCTGGCCGCGCTGGGCGACGGGCAGCCGCGCCTGCTCGTGCTCGTCGGCGAGGGCGGGCACGATCCGACCCGCACCGAGGGCATCGTCCACCGTCCGATGACGTGCCACAGTGGCGGCACGCTGGAGATCTACGTGGAGCCCTTCCTGCCGAAGGCGCTGCTGGTGCTGGTGGGCCATGGGCCCGTGGTCGACACGCTCGCCCGGCTCGGGGAGAGCACGGGCTACGCGGTCACCGTCGTTCCCACCGACCGCGTGGCCGCGGATCTGCGCGACCTCCGGCTGGGCGCGAGCTCGTCGGTCGTGGTGGCCACCCACGGCGAGCTCGACGAGGACGCGCTCGCACAGGTCCTCGCCACGCCGGCCGGTTACGTGAGCCTGGTGGCCAGCCGCAAGCGCGCCGCGACGGTGGTGGAGACGCTGCGCGATCGCGGAGTGCCCCCTGAGCGTCTCGATCGCTTCAAGGCCCCCGCCGGCCTCGACATCGGCGCGACCACGCCCGAGGAGATCGCGGTCAGCATCCTCGCCGAGATCATCCACGTGCGGCACACCCTCAAGGCCGAGGCCGTCGAGGCGCCGACCTTCGTCCCGATGTCCACTATCGCGGGGCGCTTGACACCCCAGGAGGCGGCCGAGGTGATCGATCCGGTCTGCGGCATGACGGTCCGGGTTGCGACCGCCCGCCACCGCTCCGACTGGGCGGGGCGCTCGGTCTACTTCTGCTGCGCCCGCTGCAAGGACACCTTCGAGGCGGATCCCACTCGCTACGTCGCGTAGCTCGACCGCCGCTCGCCGGAGCGGCCGCTCCGGGCGATGCTCTCGGCGACCTCGCGGAGGTCGCGGAGGAAGCCGTCGACCACCGGGGCGTGGATCGGGGTCAGCACCACGTGGAGGCTGGGGGGCGTCGTCAGCTGCCGCCCCAGGTACCACCGGCGCTCCGCCATCGCGTCGGCCACCGCCATCACGTCGATCGCGTCCGACGCGAAGCCCCACACGTACATGGCGGGATCGCCCAGCACGTGGAATCCGGGGATGGCCTCGATCCCCCGGCGCAGGCGCTGCGAGGTGTCGAGCATCGTGCGGTTGAGCTCGAGGAACCCGGCCTCGCCGTAGTGCTGGAACACCGCCCACGCCGCCGCGATCATGCCGCCCGGCCGGGAGCCGGCCATGGTGGGCGTGCGGTAGGGGCCGCCCGACCAGTCGTCGAGCTTGAATCCCACCCGGCGCTGGAGCGTCTGGTCACGGTAGAGGATCAGCGAGGTGCCGCGCGCGGCGAAGCCGTACTTGTGGAGATCCGCCGAGATCGTCGACACCTCGGGGACCCCGAAGTCGAACGGCGGGATGGGCTGGCCGAGCTTGCGAAGGAACGGCAGGGCGAAGCCGCCCACGCACGCGTCGACGTGGAGATGGAGCGCGTGCCGCCGGGCGATCTCGGCGATGGCGGTGACCGGATCGATCGTGCCGAACGGGTAGTTGGGCGCGGAGGCCACCAGACCGATGGTGTTCTCGTTCACCGCGTCGGCCATCGCCTGCACGTCGGCCACGTAGTCCTTGGTGATCGGGGTCCGGACGTTCCGGATGCCGAAGATGTGGGCCGCCTTGTCGAAGGCGGGATGCGCGCTCGCCGGCAGCACCAGCTCGGGCCGCGTGATCTGTGGTCGCTCGGCCCGCGCGCGCTCCTGGGCCGCGCGCACGCCCAGGATGATGCTCTCCGACCCGCCGGAGGTGACGTTGCCCGGGCAATCCGCGCCGCCGAGCAGCTCCGCGCTCATGGAGACCAGCTCCCCTTCGAGCGTGGAGAGGCTCTTGAAGATCCGTCCGGCGCCGAGCCCGTTGGTGGCCATGAAGAGCGAGTACGCCTCCTGCAGGAGACGCAGGTGCTCCGCCCCCACTCCGTAGACGAGGCTGAACGTCCGGCCTTCGTCCCAGGCGAGATCGCCGGCCATGGACCGCTCCAGCGATGCCATCACGTCCGCGCGCGTCTTTCCCTCGGTCGGCAGCTTCACGGTGTTCTCCCCTGGGCGGAGTGCCACGCGGCCCCGCGTTCGAGCAGCCACCCGCCCACCAGAAGCAGGACGAAGGAGGCGGCCAGGAGCACGCTGGCGAGGGCATTCACCCGGGGGGCGATGCCGTCCTTCAGCAGGCTCCAGATGTACATGGTGAGCGTTCCCTTCTGGCCGGACACGAAGAAGGTGATGAGGAACTCGTCCATCGACAGCGTGAACACGAAGAGGGCCGCGCCGATCACCCCGGGCAGGATGAGGGGCAGGGTCACGTGCCAGAAGACCCGGGCCGGGGTGGCGCCGAGATCGCCCGCGGCCCGCTCCAGCGAGCGGTCGAAGCCATATAGGCGCGTCGACACGATGAGGATCGCGAACGGCACCGTGAACACCACGTGGCCCAGCACGATGGTGAGCCGGGACAGGGGCAGGCGCAGGAAGGCGAAGAAGAGCAGCAGGGCCACGCCCATGAGGAAGTGCGGGATCACCATCGGCACGATGGTCATGGCCTGGGCCGCACGCTTGAGCGCGAAGGTGCAGCGCACCAGCGGGAAGGCGGCGAGCGTTCCGACCAGCGTCGACGTCACGGTGGTGATCGAGGCGACGACGAGGCTGTTGTAGAGCGCGTCGTGCAGCACGAAGTCGAACCCCAGCTCCCGGTACCAGCGCAGGGTGAAGCCCCGGAACGGCAGCGACGGGATGATGTTGTCGTTGAAGGAGAACAGCACCAGAAAGGCGATGGGCAGGTAGAGGAAGACGAAGCCCAGCACCCCGTAGCCGATGAGCAGTCGCCGCGCCATGGCCGCCGGTTAGCGCTCCAGCCGCCCCAGATCGAGATAGCGCCACGGCAGGGCCAGGGCGGCCAGGACGATGAGCGCGACGATGAACGACATGGCGGCGCCCAGGCCGAGCTGGAAGGCCTGCATCTGGTTGGCGATGAGGGGCGCGATCATCACGCTGGTGGGTCCCCCCACCAGGAGGGGCACGAAGAACATGCCCACCAGCGGCACGAAGGTGAGCGCGGCGGCCGAGACCACGCCGGGAAGGGTCTGGGGCAGCGTCACGTGCCAGAACGCGCCCAGCGGCCGCGCCCCCAGATCCGCCGCCGCGTCGAGCAGCGCCCAGTCCATCTTCTCGAGCGAGGAGTAGATCGCGACCACCGCGAACGGCAGCGAGAAGTACGTCATGACCAGCACGACCGAGAACGGGCTATAGAGCAGGAACGGCAGCGGCGCGTCGATGAGCCCCAGCGCCCGCAGCCCCTTGTTGATGATGCCCCCGTGCCCGAGCACCGCCATCCACGCGTAGGCGCGCAGGAGGCCGCTCGTCCAGAAGGAGAGGACCACCGCGGCGAGCAGGACCTTCTGCCATCGCCGGGTGTAGCGCACGATGAAGTAGGCGAGCGGATAGGCCAGGACGAGGGTCGCCGCGGTGATCACGACCGCGGTGCCGAGCGTGCGCAGGAGCACGCGGGGATACGTCCAGCTCTCGAAGAACGCGCGGTAGTTGTCGAGCGTGAAGGTGGGCACGATCTGGAAGTTCCGCGTGGTCCAGAAGCTGTAGAGGAACATGATGGCCATCGGCAGGACGAACAACCCCACCTGCACCACCGCCACCGGAACCAGTCCCCACAATAGCGCCCGCTCACTTCCTGCCGGCGGCCGCCTGCTCACGAGGCCGCGAGGACCTCGTTCCAGGCCGCGGCGTACTCGTCCTGGTTGGCGGGCGCCTCGATGAGCCGCATCTTCAGCGCCATCTCCGGCTGGTCCATCAGGTTCGCGCGCACCATGTCGCCCATGCCCTGGCTCTTCAGGAGCTCGACCCCGGCCCGGTTGACCGAGCCGCGCTGCAGGCGCTGGAAGTTGGTGGCCACGTACTCCGGGCTGTGGATGTGGTTGATCCACGCGAGCGCCGCGGCGCGGTTCGGAGAGCCCTTGACCAGCATGTCGCCGTCGATCCAGCCGACGTAGCCTTCCTTCGGCCGCTCCCAGCCCATCGCGGGCCCGCCCGAGGACTGGACGGTCAGCGCGCGACCCGGGCTCGACATGCCGATCCACACCGTCTCCTCCACGTAGAGCCGCAGCTGCTCGTTCCATCCCTTGGAGATGGTCGGGGCGTTGCGCTTGATCTGGATGAGGACGTCCTTGGCCCGGTTGAGCTGCTCCTTGTTCATCTTGAACGGGTCGTAGCCGAGCAGGTAGGCGGCCACCGGCCACAGGAACTCGTGCTGGTCGCTGAAGCCGACGTGGCCCTTGTACTTCCTGTCGAGGAGCACCTCGTACGAGGTCGGCGCGGTCTTGATCTTGTTCTTGTTGTAGATGAGGCCGGTCGGGTTCCAGCCCCACGGGACCATCAACGCGGCTCCGCCGGGTACCTGCAGGGCCGGGATCTTCTTGAACTCGGGGTACATGTTCTTCGCGACGTTCGGGATGCTGTCGAGCTGGATGGGCTCGATGAGGCCCTCCTGGTGATAGCGCACCGGCCAGAGCCCGTCGGCCTCGAAGAGGTCGTACTGGCTCGCCCCCGAGAGCTTGAGCTTGGCGAAGGTCTCCGCGTTGCCGCTCATGCCCACGTGGTTGACCCGGATGCCCGAGGCATCGAAGAACGACTTGATGCCCTGCGGCTCCACGTGCCCGCCCCAGGCCAGCCAGTTCACGGTGCCCGCCGCGGCCGCCGGACGGGGCGATACCCCCACCGTGGCGCCGGCCAGGGCCCCCCCGGCCAGCGCCGCCCTCCCGAGGAACTCCCGTCGACTCATCGCGGTGCTCATACGTGTCCTCTCCTCGCCGCGCCGGCGTCGGATGACGCGCCGGCGGTCTGGGTTTCCGGGCTCGCGGCAAACACCCGGGCGTCCTGCTCGGCCCACCACAGGTAAACCATCTGTCCTTCCTCGAACCGGTCCATCGTCCCGCCCTGCACGCCGTTGAGTCGGTACGCGAGCACCTCGTGCCCGTCGGCGAGGCGAACGAAGCAGTGCGAGAGGAAGCCGAGGTCGGCGATCTTCGCGACCCGGCCGGAGATCGGCGCGGCCGGCGCGGCCGGCGGCGCCGCGGCCAGGCGCACGCCCTCCGGGCGCACCAGCACCATCGCGGCGGCGCCCGCCGCGAGCCCGTCGCCCCCGTCGCGCGCACGCACCTCGCCCACCCCGGGGATCGCCACGTGCGCCCCGCCACCGTCCAGACGCTCCACCCGGCCCGTGAGCGCGTTGGGAGAGCCCATGAACTCCATCACGAAGCGGTGAGCGGGATCGCGGTAGATCTCCGCCGGCGTGCCCACCTGGAGGACCCGGCCCCGATCCATGACCGCGATGCGGTCGGACATGGACAGGGCCTCGTCCTGGTCGTGGGTGACGTAGACGAAGGTGATCCCGACCCGGCGCTGCAGGCGCGTCAGCTCGGCCTGCATCTGCTTGCGCAGCTTGAGGTCGAGCGCACCGAGCGGCTCGTCGAGCAAGAGCACCGCGGGGTGGTTGACGAGGGCGCGGGCGAGCGCCACCCGTTGCCGCTGTCCGCCGCTCAGCTGGCTCGGCCGCCGGTCCTCGAATCCCTCCAGCGAGACCAGGCGCAGCATCTCCTCCACCGCGCGGCGGCGCTCGGGCCGTGGCACCTTCCTCATGCGCAGGCCGAACCCCACGTTGTCGGCCACGCTCATGTGAGGGAAGAGGGCGTAGCTCTGGAACACCGTGTTCACGGGCCGCGCGTGCGACGGGGTGTCGCCCATCGGCTGGCCGTCGATCAGGAGCGTGCCGCGGGAGGCGGTCTCGAAGCCCCCGATCAGGTTGAGGGTCGTGGTCTTCCCGCAGCCGCTGGGACCCAGCAGCGAAAAGAACTCGCCCTTCCGGATCGCGAGGTCCACGCCGTCCAGCGCCACCACCGGGCCGAATCGCTTGCCGACGTCCCGCAGCTCGACCGCAAAGCTCGCCACGGCTACCCGGGCCTGGGTCGCGTCGGACATGTCCGGCGATTATACCCGGGTCCTCCGCCGTTGCCGAAAGCCGAGGCGCATGAGACTCTGCCGGCCGAGGAGAGCGCACATGACGACCTTTACAAGGCTGGCCGGGGGGATCATGCTGACCGCGCTCATGACCTTCGCCGGCGCCGCGCAGGCGGCCACCTTCGTGTACGTGTCGAACGCCGAGGACGGCGACATCGGCAGCTATACCCTCATGCCCGACGGGAGCCTGCAGCCCGGCGCGAAGGTCGAGGCCGGGAAGCCGGTGATGCCGATGAGCGTGAGCCCCGATCGGCGCTTTCTCTTCGCCGCGGTGCGCTCGAAGCCCTTCACGGTGATCACCTACGCCATCGATCCCAGGACGGGAGCGCTGAGCAAGCGGTCGAGCGGCGCCCTCGCGGAGAGCCTCCCGTACATCCGGGTCGACAAGACCGGGCGCTTCCTGCTCGGGGCGTCCTATGGCGGCAACCTCGTCAGCGTCAACGCGATCGGGAAAGACGGGGCGGTGTCCGACCCCAGGCAGGTGGTCCCGACGGCCCGCAACGCCCATTCGATCATCACCGACAACTCCAACCGCTTCGTCTTCGTGCCGCACCTCGGCACCGACCAGATCTTCCAGTTCCGCTTCGACGCGAAGACCGGCCGGCTGACCGCGAACACGCCGCCGGTGGTGCAGCTGAAGGCGGGCTCCGGCCCGCGCCACATCATCATGTCGTCCGACAACCGGTTCGCCTACCTGCTCAACGAGCTGACCGCGACGGTGACGACCCTGTCGCTCGACGCGAGCACGGGTCTGTTGACCGAGGTGAGCTCGGCCTCGGCCCTGCCCGCCGACACCAAGCTCGTCCCCGGCGCCCCGCGCCCTTCCCCCGGGCGCAGCGTCGACAACGACATCTGGGCGTCGGACCTGCACCTCACGCCCGACGGCAGGTTCCTGTACGCGGCCGAGCGGACCAGCAGCTCGATCGGCACGCTGGGCGTCGATCCGGCCACCGGCAAGCTGACGTATCTCTCCAGCACGCCGACCGAGAGCCAGCCGCGCGGCTTCGCCATCGATCCCCGGGGCCGGACCATGATCGTGTCCGGAGAGAAGTCGGACACGATCTCGGTCTACTCCATCGACCCGGCGACCGGCGCGCTGTCGCTCCGGCAGAAGTACCCGACCGGCAAGGGCTCGAACTGGGTCGAGATCGTCAGCTTCGACTAGGTCGCCCGGTGTCGTCCAAGCTCATGTCCATGCGCGAGGCGATCGCCCGCTTCGTGCCCGACGGCGCGTCGGTGTGCATGGGGACCGGCCTCGAGGCGCTGATCCCCTTCGCGGCGGGCCACGAGATGATCCGGCAGGGCCGCCGCGATCTCACCCTGATCGGCCCGATCTCCGACATCCTGTTCGACCAGCTCATCGGCGCCGGCTGCGTGCGGCGGGTGATCGCGGCGTGGGTCGGCAACGTCAGCGCCGGGCTCGGCCACAACTACCGGCGCGCGGTCGAGCAGCGCGTCCCCGCCCCCATCGAGGTGGAGGACCATTCGAACCTCACCATCGCCTTCGGGCTGCAGGCCGCCGCCCTCGGCGTGCCGTACCTCCCCACGCGCTCGCTGCTCGGCACCGGGCTCGCGCGCGCGAACCCGACCTTCAGGGAGGCGACCGATCCGTGGTCCGGCGCGCCGCTCCTCCTGGTGCCGGCCATCGTGCCCGACGTGGCGATCCTCCACGTGCAGCGGGCCGACGCGGAGGGTCACGCGCACGTGTGGGGCACGCTCGGCGTGACCCGCCCCGCCGCCTTGGCGGCCCGGCGGGTGATCCTGGTCGCGGAGGAGATCCGGCCGCGTGAGCGCATCCTGAGCGACCCGGGCCTGGTGCTCACTCCGGAGCTCAAGGTCGCGGCGGTGGTGCACGAGCCGTTCGGCGCCTTCCCCTCGCCGGTGCAGGGCTGTTACGGCCGGCACCACGACTTCTTCCACCGCTACCACGAGGAGAGCCGCTCCGTGGAGGGCTTCCAGAAGTGGCTGGCCCACTGGGTGCGCGAGGTCCCGGACTGGAAGGGCTTCCTCGCGCGCCTCGCCCCGGGGACGCTCGACGGCCTGCGCCCGACGCGCTCGCAGCCCTCCGACCCGCTCGAATACGGAGCCTGATCGCCATGAAGATCACCGCCATCGAGGCCGTGCCGCTCGCCATCCCGCTCCGGCCGATGACCCCGGCGTCATCGTGGACCGGCGGCACCCGCAAGCAGATCTTCGTGCGCGTGCACACCGACGAGGGCGTGAGCGGCCTCGGCGAGGCCTTCGCCTACGGTGCCCCGCTCGCGGTGGTGAGCGTGATCGAGGAGAGCCTCGCGCCCCTCGTGGTCGGACAGGATCCCCTCCGCATCGAGGCGGTGGTGGACCTGATGCACCGCGGGACCATGATCTACGGCCGCCGCGGCCTCGGCATGTTCGCGATCAGCGGGATCGAGATCGCGCTGTGGGATCTGCTGGGCAAGGTGCGCGGGGCGCCGGTCTACGAGCTGCTGGGCGGGGCCCAGCGGACGCGGCTGCCCGCGTACGCGAGCCTGCTCCGCTACGAGAGCCCGGAGGCGGTCGCGGCCGCGTGCCGCCACTACGTGGCGCAGGGCTTCCGCATGCTGAAGCTCCACCAGATCGACGTGGCCTCGGTGCGCGCGGCGCGCGAGGCGGTGGGGCCCGACGTGGAGCTCATGCTCGACACCAACTGCCCCTGGACGCCCTTCGAGGCGATCGCGATGGCTCGCGCGCTCGCACCGTACCGGCTCTTCTGGCTGGAAGAGCCGGTGTGGCCTCCCGAGGACTACGCGGGGCTCGCGCGCGTGGCCGCGGCCACCGACACCCCGGTCGCCCTCGGGGAGAACGAGTCCACGCTCTACGGCTTTCACGAGATCGTCCGGCAGCACGCGGGCGACATCCTCCAGCCCAGCATCACCAAGGTGGGCGGCATCGGCGAGTTCAAGAAGATCGCGGCGCTCGCCCAGGCCGCCAACCTGCCCATCGCTCCCCACTCCTTCTACTTCGGGCCGGGCCTCGCGGCCACCCTGCACGTCGCCGCGTCGTTCGGGAGCCCGCTGCCGGTGGAGTTCCCGACCGGAGAGCTCGAGACGCCATTCCTCACCCGCCCCATCCAGGCCCGCGGCGGCTGGCTCGAGCTGCCGACCGGGCCCGGCCTCGGCGTGGAGATCAACGAGGACGCGCTCCGCCGCCACCCCTTCGTGAAGAGCACCGCCCAGCCCTTCGTGCTCCGATGACCCGGAATCGCGAAGAGGGACGGGTTCCGGCGGCGCCCCGATGACCCGGAATCGCGAGGTCGGGAACGGTGGCGGCGGCACCTCGACGACCTGGAATCGCGAGGGCGGGAACGGTGGCGGCGGCACCCCGATGACCCGGAACCGCGAGGGCGGGAACGGTGGCGGCGGCACCTCGATGACCCGGAACCGCGAGGGTGGGAACGGTGGCGGCGGCACCCCGATGACCCGGAACCGCGAGGGTGGGAACGGTGGCGGCGGCACCCCGACGACCTGGAATCGCGAGGTTGGGAACGGTGGCGGCGGCACCCCGATGAGCGCCAGAGGCGCGAAGAGGCCCAGCCGCCAACCATGACTTCTCCACCGCCAACCGCTAGAACAGACGAGCCCCGGCAAGAGTTCACCGACCGCGAGCTCATGGTCATCGCGGCCGCCCGCGAGATCCGCGACGAGGACGTGGTCTTCGTCGGCATGCGGCTGCCGCTGATCGCCTTCGCCTACGCCAAGCGCACCCACGCCCCGCGTGCGGTCGGTCTCTTCGAGAACGGCATCGTGCGCGATCAGCCCTCGCCGGAGACCTTGCTCACCATGAGCGACACGCCCAACATCCCGGGCGCGCTCTGGTGCACCGGCACGCTGGAGATCATGGCCCTGCTCCAGCAGGGACTCGTGGACCTGGGCTTCATCGGCGGGGCGGAGATCGACCGCTTCGGCAACCTCAACACCTCGTACATCGGGGACTGGCGCCGGCCGAAGGTGCGCCTGCCCGGCAGCGGCGGCGGCGCCGACATCGCGAGCCTGGCCCGGCGCTTCGTGGTGATCATGCCCCAGGAGAGGCACCGCTTCCGCGATCGCGTGGACTTCATCACCTCGCCCGGCTTCGGCGAGGGTCCCGGCTGGCGCGCCCGCGTGGGGCTGCCCGGCGGCGGCCCCGCCGCGGTGGTCACCACCCTCGGCGTCTTCCGCTTCGACCCCGCGAGCTGCGAGATGTACCTGGCCTCGTACCACCCCGGCCAGTCGGTCGAGAGCGTGCGCGCCGCCACCTCGTTCGACCTCGCGGTGGCGCCCGACGTCGCCCCCACGCCCACGCCGACCGCGGAGGAGCTCGCCACCGTGCGAGCGTGCGACCCGGCCGGGTTCTGGACGCGCTGAGCGTGACCGACGGCGCGGCGGCGGGTCGGCGCTGGGTGATGTGGGGCATCCCGGCCCTCGTGTTCCTGATCGCGTTCCTCCACCGGGCCGCCCCGGGCGTGATCGCCAAGGACCTGATGCAGGCCTTCGACCTCACCGGGGCCGCGGTGGGCCTCCTGTCCGCGATGTACTTCTACTCCTACGCGACGTTCATGGTGCCGGGCGGCGTCCTCATCGACAGCGTGGGCCCGCGCTGGGTGATCGCGGCCGGCGGGCTCGTGATGGGCCTCGGGTCGGTCGCGATGGGGCTGGCCGGCAGCACCGCGATCCTCTTCGCGGGGCGCCTGCTGGTGGGGCTCGGCGCCACCGTGACGTTCACCGGGGCGCTCAAGATCGCGGCGAACTGGTTCCCGCACACCCACTTCGGGATGATGTCGGCCCTGACCGCGACGGTGGGCATACTCGGCGCGCTCATCGGGAGCGCCCCGCTCGCGGCGCTGGCCGCGGGCCTCTCCTGGCGCGGGGCGCTCGTGATCATCGGCGCCACCACGGTGGCCGCCGCCGTGCTGTGCGCGGCGCTGGTCCGCGACCGGCCGTCGCCCCCGCGGGCGCCCGTCCCGCCGCGCGCCGGGCTGGGCCCCGTGCTGCGGGGCACGGTGCAGGTGCTCCGCAACCGCCACACCTGGCCGCCCTTCCTGTGCTTCTTCTTCCTGTACGCCGCGATGGGGAACTTCTTCCTCTGGAGCGTGCCCTTCCTGCGCGACGTCTACGGCCTCGGCACCACGCGGGCCGCGCTCTACGCCTCGCTGCCCTCGATGGCGCTCCTCGCCTCCGCCCCCATGACCGGCTATCTGTCCGATCGGGTGTGGCACCGGCGCAAGCTGCCGTACACCGTGCTCGCGGCGGGGCAGTTCCTGGCGTGGCTCGTGTTCCTGCTGACCCTGGGGACGCTGCCGCTGCCCGGGGTGTGCCTGCTCTTCCTGCTCCTGGGGGTGATGGGCGGCGCCTTCGTGCTCACCTGGCCCCTCGGCGCGGAGGTGAATCCCCCGTCGCTGTCCGGCATCGCGGTGGCGGTCACCAACCTGGGCGGCTTCGTGGGCGCGGCCCTCACCCAGGGCCCGGTCGGGGCCGTCCTCGATGCGGGCTGGACCGGCGTGATCGCGGAGGGGGCGCGCGTCTACCCGGTGGCGTCCTATCGCGGCGGCTTCGGTCTCTGCACCCTGTTCGTGCTGGCCGGCGCCGTCATCACCCTCGTGCTGCAGGAGACGCGGGGCGAGAACGTGTTCCATCGTCTGGCCGCGGCAGCCGCGCCCCGTACGGCTCGAGGGGAATCCTGAGCGCGTTGGTGGCGAACGAGATCAGGTGGTAGAAGCCGGTCAGGGCCACCAGCTCGATCAGCTGCTCCTCGCTCCAGTGCGCGCGCAGCGCGGCCCACAGCTCGTCGCTCACCCGCGCCTCGTCGTGCAGGGCGTCCACCAGCCGCAGCAGCAGCCGCTCGCGCTCCGGGAACGCGCTCTCGTCCCCGGTGGCGATGGCGGCCACCTGCTCGGCGGTCAGGCCGACCCGCTCCGCGAAGAAGGCCACGTGCACGCCCCACTCGTACTCGGAGCCGCAGCGGGCGCACGTCCGGTCGATGACGATCTCCCGCTCCCGCAGGGTGATCGAGCCCCGGTCGAGCAGCCCCCCGGCCATGAGGCGCAGGAACACGCGCTCGTTCCGGGCCAGGGTACGGAAGAGGGCGAGCGGCGGGACGCCGGCGGGCATGATCCGATCGAGGGCGGCCCGCACCGGCTCCGGGTACGGCGGCTCCAGGGGGGCGACGCGGGGCGCGCTCATCGGGGATCCTCCTCCGGGCATCGGGCTTCCGGACCCGGGCCGGGGCCCGGTCCGTGCTATCGTTTCAGTAGCACCCATGCTACCGCTACGGTTTCCATAGCGCAAGGCCTCCCGCGATGAAGAGCGCTCCCCGTCCCGGCCGGCCCGTGCGCGGCTCGCGCACCGGCCGGCCCATCATGGCCCTGCTGGACTTGCTGGGCCGGCGCTGGACGCTGCGCGTGATCTGGGAGCTGCGCGAGGGCCGGCTCACCTTCCGGGCCCTGCAGGAAGCCTGCGGCGGGGTGAGCCCCACCGTGCTGAACCAGCGGCTGCGCGAGCTGCGGCAGAGCGGCCTGGTGGACGCGGCGGGAGAGGCCGGCTACGGCCTCACCCCGCTGGGGCGCGAGCTGGTCGCGCAGACGCTGCCGCTGGTGGCGTGGTCGGCCCGCTGGGCCGCCGCGGTCACTCGCGGTCGAGGAACCCCTCGGTCATCGCGTTGACCTCGGGGATGCCGGAGCGCGCGATCGCGTTGATCCGGGCCTTCACCTCCGCCAGCGGCCGGAAGGGCTTCCTGGCGAGCAGCCCCGCGTAGTCGCGCACCGCGGCCGCCAGCTCCGCGCCCGGCACCACGCGGTTCACCAGCCCCCACGCCTGCGCGTCCGCCGCCGAGTAACGCGCGCAGCCCATGATGATCTCCTTGGCGCGCGCGGGACCCGCCATGCGGACGAAGCGCGTGGTGGTGCCCACCCCGAGCGGGACGCCCAGGTCCACCTCCGGGATCCAGAACTGAGCCTCGGCGGCCGCGATGCGGAAATCGCAGGCCAGGGCCAGCCCCCACCCGCCGCCGACCGCGTGGCCGTTCACCGCTGCGATGGTGGCCTGCTCGAGACCCTCCAGCGTGGCGTTGGCGCGCTCGAACAGACGCCGGAACTGGCTCTTGCGCGTGAGGAAGAGGCGGCGCCGCTCCTCGACGGTGGCGGCCCTGGCGTGTCCGGCGTCCGCGCCCGCGGAGAACACCGGCGGCGCGCCGGTGACGATCACCACGCGCGTCGAGGCATCGTCGCGCAGCTCGGCGAAGGCGGCGCCCAGCTCGGTGAGCATCTCGTCGCTCAGCGAGTTGCGCCGGTCGGGGCGGTTCAGGGTGACGGTGGCGATCGGGCCTTCGCGGGTGAGGAGGAGGTTGGTGGGCATGGGCGCGGTGCCGAGCCCCCTCACCCTGCCCTCTCCCCGGAGGGGAGAGGGTTGCCGGAGCTCTCCCCGGAGGGGAAAGGGTTGCCGGAGCTCTCCCCGGAGGGGAGAGGGTTGCCGGAGCTCTCCCCGGAGGGAAGAGGGTTGCCGGAGCTCGTCCCGGAGGGGAGAGGGTGGGACGGAGTTTCTTCGGACAGGAGACGGAGGCGCTCGGTGCGGATGCGCTCGGCGGCGCGCGTGAAGCCGGCGGCGGCGGGATCCGCCTCGATGGCGGGGCGCACCACCTCGTCGAGGCAGCGCGCCAGCGCGCCGGAGAGACGCCGGCGCACCTCGCCGTAGCCCTTGACCACGTTGGCGAGCTCCGCCACCTCGCAGGCGAGCGTCTCGTCGAGGCGCGCCGCGGCGTGCACCGCCTCCTCCCAGCGGGCCATGAGGGCGAACTCGCGCTGGCGGCGTAAAGAGCGTGGGCGAAGCCCGCGCATCCGGGCCAGACTCCAGATCCGCAAGAACCCGAGCACCGTGGTAGTGCGCACATGCTGTCCCACCGTCGGCCGGCCCTCGGGCCAGCGCCGCTCCGCCCAGCGCGCGATGGGGCCGCCGATCGCGGCGGGCAGGATGCCGTAGAGCTCGTCGAGATCCGGCTTGAGGTAGTCGGTGACGACCAGGATCGCTCCCTCGGGCGTCCCCTGCTCGCGGCGGATGCGGTCGAAGCGGCCGCCGCGCGTCTTGAGGTCCGCCACCCGGATCGCGTCTTCATAGGTCATCCACACCGCGAGCCGGCGGGCGAAGGCCTCGACGAGCCGGAGGCCGTGGTTCAGCGCGCGCAGGGCACGCACCCGGTCGAGGTAGACGAGGGCGTAGCCGCGATCCTGGTAGTCGATGAGCCGCGCCACCGCCTCGCCCAGCACGGGATGAAGCGGCTCCGGGAACTCCGCCTCCACCCGCGCGGCCAGATCGGTGAAGTCCGCGCCGCGCCGTCCGAGGGCGGCGGCGCGCTCGGCGCGAAGCTCGGCCCAGCGCCGCGCGGCCGGGCGGGTCTCCGCGGGCGGCCCCGCCGCCAGCAGCTCGACGCCGGCCTTGAGCCCGCGCACGTTGCGCTCCACCGCGACGCCGCCCTCGCGGATGGCGGCCTCGAAGTCACCCGCGGTCATGGGCAGCGCCCGGCAACCCGCCAGTGCGCCCAGCAGCAGCGCGTTGACCTCGCTCTGGTGCTGCCGCGCGAGGGCCAGCCCGTCGAAGCCCACGAAGCGCCGCGCCAGCCGGCGGGCCGCCGCCTCGAGCGCCTCGCGGGGAAACACCCCGTCGCCCGGCGCCGACTTCTCGGCGATCGAGAAGAGCCGGTGCGTGCTCGCGATCACGGTGGTGCGGGCCGGCGAGGCGTAGTCCATCTCGATGGTGCGCCCCGCCTCGAGCAGCTCGGAGGCGATGACCACGTCGACGTCGCCCGGGGTCGGGTAGAGCGAGAAGACCGGCTCCGGCGCGCCGGGGGCCAGGCGCTCCGGAAATACCTCGACGTAGTAGGTGGTGGCGCCGGTGCGCTGGGCCACGCCCGGGATCGAGGTGGCCTGCGCGGCGTAGCCGGCGTGGGCGGCCGCGCCGACGATCCACTCGGTCAGCACGCCGCCGCCGTGCCCGCCGAGGGCCGCGATGAGGATCGAGACCGGGCGGGGCGACGCCGTCATGCCGGCTGGAGCCAGCCGATCACCCGGCGGCGGGCCGCGGCCACGCCGCGTGCCCACGCGCCCGGGTTGTGGACCACGCGCGCCTCGTAGAAGGACGGGCAGAGGACCGCGGCGTGGGCCACCTCGCCGCAGAGCCCGCAGCCCACGCAGCTCTGATCCACGTGGGCCACCGGGTCGTCCCGCAGCGGGTCCGGATTGTCGCGCAGGGTGAGCGACGGGCAGCCGTTGAAGCGCATGCACGACTTGTCGCCCGTGCACACGTCGGGGTCGACGCCGAAGCGCGGGGTCTCCACCCGCTCCCCCGCCTTGAGGCGCGCCGCGGTCTCGGGGCGCACGCGCCGCTGGCGCTCGAGCTGGCACTCCGCGCGGGCCACGATCACCTTGAGGCCGCCCACCGCGGTGGTCATGGCGTCCTTGACGACCTTCAAGGTGTCGCCCACCCGGTAGGGGTTCACCGTCTTGATCCACGTCACCCCGAGGCTCTTGATGGTGTCGACGATCGACATCGACACCGCGTCGCCGCGCGGGTTCTTCCCCGAGGAGGGATTGGACTGCTGGCCGGTGGCGGAGGTGTAGAAGTTCTCCAGCACCACCACGATCGAGTCCTGCTTGTTGTAGACCGCGTTGGCCACGCCCGCGGTGAGGCCGGAGTGCCAGAAGCCGCCGTCGCCCAGGATCGAGATCACGCGCTTGTCGAAGGAGGGCGCGACCGCGCTCGCGGAGGCCACGCTCATGCCGTAGCCCAGGATGGTGTTGCCCTGGTTGAACGGCGGGAGGGTGGCGAAGGCGTGGCAGCCGATGTCGGCCGCCACGTGGGTCTCGCCGAGCTCGCGCTGCGCGATCTTGAGCGCGCTGAACACCGGCCGCTCCGGGCAGCCGGTGCAGAAGGCGGGCGGCCGCTTGGGCAGGGGCGTCCGCAGCAGGGCCCGGCCCTGCCCGACGTGGGCGGTGAGGGCCTGGCGCCGCCCCTCGGCCAGACCGCCCAGGAATCGCGCGAGGGCGGCCAGCACCACCTCGGGCACGTACTCGCCCTGGACCGCCACCACGTCCTTGCCGTGGATGCGCGTGGTGAGCCCGTGGTCGTAGGCCAGCGCCTTCAGCTCCTGCTCGATGAAGCTCGGCATGCCCTCCTCGAGCACCAGCACCCGCTCCTTGCCCTCGAGGAAGCCCAGCAGCTGGTCCGGCACCAGGGGGTGGATCACGTTCAGCACCAGCATCGGGATCCGCGAGCGGCCGTAGGCGTCGGCGGCCCCCAGCAGCTCGAGCGCGCGCAGCGCGGTGGGGGTGAGGCCGCCCTGGAGTATGATGCCGAGGCGCTTGTCCTCTCCCGGGCGCTCCTCGTTGAGGCCGCGCTCCACGATGTAGCGCCGGGCCGCGGGCAGGCGCCGCTCGAACTTCTGCGCCTCCTGCGCGTAGGTGGACGGCGGGTGGCTCAGGCGCGAGTAGTCGAAGGAGTGGCGCTCGAGTCGCGCGCCCATGCCGATGGCGGGCCGGACGTTGTCGCGGCAGACCAGGCGTCCCCGCATGTGCGCGGCGCGGATCCGCAGACTGATCACGGTGGGAAGATTGGAGGCCTCGGACATGCCGAAGCCCTCCTCCACCATGCGGGCCAGGTTCTGGAGCGTCGGCTGCGGGTCGATCAGCAGCAGCGACGACTTGAGCGCGAAGGCGTGGGTGCGCTCCTGGATCACGCTCGCCCCCGCCCCGTAGTCCTCCCCCACCACGATGAGCGCGCCGCCGATCACTCCCGCCGAGGACAGGTTCGACAGCGCGTCGGCGGCCACGTTGGTGCCCACGATGGACTTCCAGGTCACCGCGCCGCGCATCGGATAGTTGATGGAGGCTCCGAGCAGGGCCGCGGCCGCCGCCTCGTTCGCGGAGGCGTCGAGGTAGACGCCCATGGGTCGGAGCAGCGACTCGTTGGCGTCGGCGAGGACGTCGAGCAGGTGGGAGACCGGCGCGCCCGGGTAGCCGCCCACGTAGGAGACGCCGGACTGGAGCAGCGCCTTCGTGATCGCGAGGATGCCCTCCCCCTTCAGGATCTGGCCCTCCCCCAGGGCCAGCTGCTTGACTTCCTCCGCGAAGGACCGTTCCATAGAACCCTCTTGTACCACAACCCTCGGGGGAGGAACCCGTGGCGCACTTCACGACGACCGACGGCGTCCGCATCTACTACGAGTCCCACGGCACCGGCGACCCGCTCCTGCTCGCCTACGGGATCGGGGGCAACGCGGGCATGTGGCGGCCCAACGTCCACGCCCTGGCATCGCGGCACCGGCTGATCCTGTGGGAGCCCCGCGGGCACGCCCGCTCGGAGAGCCCGGCCGACCCCACCCGCGTGACCTTCGGGCACTGGGTGCTCGACCTCAAGGATCTGCTGGACCACCTGCGCCTCACCCACGCGGTGGTCGGCGGACTCTCGCTCGGCGGCGGCATCGCCACCCGGTTCGCTCTCTCCCACCCGGAGCGGGTACGGGCCCTGGTGGTGATCGACTCGTCCTCCGCGGCGGGGCTGCCGCTGTCGGTGGAGAACGTGGTGATGCGGGCGAAGTCGATCGAGGTGACGCTCCGGGGCGGGATGGACGCGATGGCCGAGTTCGCGATCGCCTCGAACCCGAACGTGGCCGGCCGGCTCAAGCTCGACCCGTCGGCCCGGCAGGAGATCTTCGACTACTACCGGATGCTGACCCCCATCGGCTACGCCAACGCCCTGCGGGCCCTGCTCCAGATGGACTACATCACCGAGCGGCTACCCGAGATCTCGGCCCCCACCCTGCTGATCTGCGGCGACGAGGACCCGTCGCTGCAGCCGATGCGGGTGATGGAGAAGAAGGTCAAGCAGGCGCGCTTCGTGCTGCTCTCCCCGGCCGGCCACTTCGCGAACCGGGACCAGCCGGAGGCCTTCAACCGCGCGCTGCTCGAGTTCCTCGACGAGATCGGGCCCGCGTGACCGTGACGTCCGCGCCCCGCACGCCCTCCCCGCAGTCCGGACAGTAGTAGCCCACCGACACCGGGTGCCCGCACCCGGCGTGCACGAGCCGGGTCTGCTTGTGCACGTGCCGCCCGCCCCACGCCGCGAGCGCCCCCACCACCATCCCCAGCTCCCGTCCCTTCTCGCTGAGGACGTACTGCGCGCGCGGCGGGCGGTCGGAGTAGAACTCTCGCACGATCAGCCCGTGCTCCTCCATCAGCTTGAGGCGCGCGGACAGGATGTTGGGGGCGATGCCGGGCAGGGTGCCGAGGAAGTCCTGGAAGCGCCGGGGGCCCGACAGGAGATCGCGCACCACCAGGAGCGTCCAGCGGTCCCCCACCACCTCCAGGGACTTGGCCACCGGGCACGCCTGGTTGTAGCGCTTGGGCATGGAGGCAGTATAGGAGCCGCTTGACATGGAAGCAAGTGACTATTATTTTACTAGTCACTGAAACCGCCGAGCCCCGGCCGGCATCGGAATGCCGTCACCGGAAAGCGGTCATCAGAGCGCGGTCCTCAGGAGGACGCGATGCCCAGCCACTTCGACATGGTCCAGCAGATCCGGCGGGGTGAGATCCCGCCGCCGCCCATCGCCACCCTGATCGGCTTCACGCTGGAGGAGGTCGAGTCGGGGCGCGCGGTGGTGGCCCTCGAGGCGGACCGCCGCCACGCCAACCCGATGGGCACCGTGCACGGCGGGGTCCTCTGCGACATCGCCGACACCGCGATGGGGGTGGCCTACTCCACCACCCTGGACGAGGGCGAGACCTTCACCACCCTCGAGCTCAAGATCAACTTCCTGAAGCCGGTCCGCACCGGTCGGCTCGTGGCCATCGGCCGGGTGGTGAAGGCGGGCCGCACGGTGGGGCTCACCGAGTGCGACGTGGTCGACGACAAGGAGCGCCTCGTCGCGCGCGCCTCCAGCACCTGCATGACCCTGCGCGGCGAGCAGGCGGTGGGGCGCTAGGTGACTCCGCCCGCCGCGGTCACGGCCGCAGCCGCGCCCGCGCTGTCTGCGCGTACCCTCCGGCTGCTGGAGGGGCCGGTGGCGCCGACGCTGCTGCGCCTGGCCGCGCCCAACGTGGTGGTGATGGTGGTGCAGGCCGCGGTCAGCACGCTCGACGCGGTGTTCGTGGGCTGGCTCGGATCGGACGCCCTCGCAGGCGTCTCGCTGGTGTTCCCCCTCGTGATGCTGATGCAGACCATGTCCGCGGGCGGCATGGGCGGCGGCGTCGCGGCCGCGGTGGCGCGGAACCTGGGGGCCGGCCGTCGCGCCGACGCCGACGCCCTCGTGGTGCACGCCCTCGTCATCGCGGCGGTGATGGCGGGTGCCTTCACGCTGGCGCTCGAGCTGGCCGGCCCCGCCCTCTATCGCGCGATGGGCGGCGACGGCGCGGTGCTGGCCGCCGCGATGGGCTACTCGCGCGTGATCTTCGGCGGCGCGCTCGCCTACTGGATGCTCAACACGCTGGGCAGCGTCGTCCGCGGCACCGGCAACATGGCCCTGCCCGCCACCGCGACGGTGGCCAGCGGCCTCGTGTACCTCGCGCTCTCCCCCGCCCTGATCCTCGGCTGGGGGCCGCTGCCGCGCCTGGGCATCGCGGGCGCGGCCACCGCGAGCGTCACCGCGTTCGGCCTGGCCGCGCTGGGGCTGCTGGGCTTCCTCCTCTCCGGGCGCGGCCTCGCCCGGCCCGCACTGCACGGCCGCGGTCTCCGCGCGGGACTCTTCTGGGAGATCCTGCGCGTGGGGGCGCCGGGCTCGCTCAACACGATCCTCACCAACCTGACCGTGGTGCTGCTCACCGCGCTCGTGGGGCCCTTCGGGCCCGCCGCGCTGGCCGGCTACGGCCTGGGCGCACGGCTCGAATATCTCCAGATCCCGATCGTGTTCGGGCTGGGCTCGGGGCTCGTCACCCTGGTCGGCACCAGCGTGGGCGCGGGCGACCGAGCGCGCGCCCTGCGGGTGGCCTGGGCCGGCGCGGGGATGGCGGCGGCGATCACGGGCACCATCGGGATCGGGGCCGCGCTCTTCCCGCAGACCTGGCTCGGCCTGTTCACGAGCGACCCCGCGGTGCTCGCGGCCGGGACGCGCTACCTGCGGATCGTCGGCCCCTGCTACGGCTTCTTGGGCGCCGGCCTCGCGCTCTACTTCGCCTCGCAGGGCGCGGGGCGACTCCTGTGGCCGCTCCTCTCCGCGGTGGCCCGCCTGGCCATCGCGGCGGCGGGCGGCTGGCTCGCCACCGCCGTCCTCGGCGGAGGCCTCGCCGGGCTCTTCGCGGCGATGGCGGTCGCCCTGGTGGCAATGGGCTGCATCAACGTGGCCGCCGTCCATCTCGGGGCGTGGGGCCGCGGGAGGGACACGGCATGAACCCGCAACAGATCCTCGGCCTGCAGGTGCTGCTGAGCCTGGTCGGCTGGGCGCTGCTGGCCCGGTGGTACGTGAGCCCGCGCCTGGCCACGCGGCCGCGGGAGGAGGCGCTGCCGCCGCTCCTGCTGCCGCACGCCTTCCGGCACATGGGCCTCGTGTTCCTCCTCCCCACCGTGGTGGGAGGCGCCCTGCCGCCCGCGTTCGCCAGGCCCGCGGCCTACGGCGACCTGGCGGCCGGCCTGCTCGCGGTGGCCGCGATGCTCGCCCTTCGCAGCCGCTGGAGCATCGCGGTGCCGCTGACCTGACTCTTCAGCGTGGAGGGGCTCGCCGATCTGGCCAACGCCTTCTACCAGGGCCTCTCCCACAACGTGTCCCTCGGGGCCGCCTACTACATCCCGAGCCTGGTGGTCCCGGGCCTCGTCGTCACGCACGTGATGATCGTACGTATCCTCCTCGGGCATCCGGGCTCCCGCGCGCATTTGCCCGCTCCGTCACACATGTGAAACAATCGCGGCCGATGACCCGTCGCGCCCGCGCCATCCTCGCCACCGCCTGCGGGGCGCACTTCGTCCACGACGGCTTCTCCGACATCCTGTACGTGCTGCTGCCGGTGTGGGCCACCGAGTTCGGCCTCTCGTTCGCCCAGGTCGGCCTGCTGAAGACCCTCTACACCGGCGGGATGGCGAGCTTCCAGGTGCCGGCCGGACTCCTGGCCGAGCGGCGAGGCGAAGCGCGCCTGCTCGCGGCGGGCACCGCGGTGACCGCGCTCGGCTTCCTCGCCGCCGGCCTCACCGGCGGCTTCCTCGCGCTGCTCGCCTGCCTCGCGCTGGGCGGGCTCGGCTCCGGCTGCCAGCACCCGCTCTCCTCCTCGCTGGTCTCGCGCGCGTACGAGACCGGGCCGCGACGCACCGCGCTCGGCACCTACAACTTCTCGGGTGACCTCGGGAAGGTGGCGGTACCCGCCGCGGTGGCGCTGGCGCTACCCTGGCTCGGCTGGCGCGGCGCGGTCGAGGCCTACGCGGTGGTGGGCCTGCTGGCCGCGGCGGCGATCCTGGTGCTGCTCGGCCGCCTCGGCGCCGGGCGCCCGGAGCCGGCGCGCGCGACGGGCGCGACCGCGACGGCAGCGAGCGGCTGGGGCATCCGCGACCCGCGCGCCTACAGCGCGCTGTCGGCCATCCACATGATCGACAACTCGACCCGCACCGGCTTCCTCACCTTCCTGCCCTTCCTGCTGATCGCCAAGGGCGCGAGCGTACGGTCGGTGGGCCTGGCCCTGATGCTGGTCTTCGTGGGCGGCGCGATCGGCAAGTTCGCCTGCGGCGCGCTCGCCGATCGCGTGGGCACGATCCGCACCGTCGTCGTCACGGAGGCCGCCACCGGCGCGGGCGTCCTGCTGCTGCTCACGCTGCCGCTCGCGGCCTGCTTCGTCGCCCTGATCCCGCTCGGCATCGCGCTCAACGGGACCTCGTCGGTGCTCTACGGCTCGGTGGCCGACCTGGTCTCGAGCGACCGTCGCGCGCGCAGCTACGCGATCTTCTACACCCTCGGCATCGGGGCCTCCGCGCTCTCGCCCTTCCTCTACGGCCTCCTCAGCGACGCGGCCGGTGTCCGGGTGACCCTCACGGTGGTCGGCTGCGTGGTATTCCTCACCCTTCCGTTCACCCTCCCCCTCCGCCAGCCCCTGACCGTCGCGTCGCCCCAGTCCGCGTAGCATCGATCCCACGAAGGGCCGGGGCCGGCGGGGGCGCAGGGGGGCTGCGGACCCGTTCCCTCCGGGCATCCTCGAAGGCGCCGACCGCCGAGGTTGGGAACTCCTCCCCAAGTCCGCCGAAGCGGAGCGGGTCGTGGTCCGCAGCCCCCCTGCGCCCCCGCCGGCCCCGGCCCTCCGCGCGGACTACTTGCGGCGCGGGATGACGGAGATGGACAGACGCTCGGTGACCGGCTCGCGGGAGGCGCCGCGGAGGTAGGAGAGAGTCAGCCGGGTGTCGGGGTCGAAATGGATCGCGGTGATGGCGGCCGGGAGCGGGCCGGGCGCCCAGTCACGATCGAGGCGGGCGACCTCGCGCCCGGAGAAGAGCAGGCGCACCGCGACCGCGCGGCCGTCGGCCTGGGCGATCAGCTGCCGGCGGATGTCGACGGCCAGCACGTCGGGCCGCGGCGGCGAGAGGCGGCGGCGCTTGGCCTCGAAGAAGTACGACACGTGGCCCGCGCCGATCTCGAAGCGCACCTCGGCGAAGGTGGCCTCGTGCCAGAGGACCTCGGGGCGCGGCAGGGTGGCGGCGCCGGCCGGCGGCTCGAGCCAGACCGGCTGCTCGGGATCGCCGTAGTAGTAGCCGACGCGACAGTCGCGATCCGTGCGGCAGCGGGAGACGATGCCGGTGCTGGGGAAGCCCGCGCGGTAGATGCAGTGCGAGGGCTGCTCGGGACCGCTCTCGGCGCAGTCCCCCGCGACCGGGGCGGGAGCGGCGGCGGCCGCGGTCGAGAGCAGGCCGGCCAGCAGGAGCGACGGCAGCGTGGGCAGCGTTACGTCTTCTGCGCGGTGAGCAGGTCCGTCATGCGGCCGAAGAACTGATCGAGCATCATCTTCGAGACGCCGCCCAGCATGCGCTGGCCCACGCTCGCGATGAGCCCGCCCACCTGCACGTCGGCGCTGTAGCTCACCCGCGTGCCCCCGTCGACGTCGGAGAGCTGCATGCCCGCGTCGCCGCGCACGAAGCCCGGCCCGCCGCTGCCCTCCACCGCCATGCGGTAGCGGTGCGGCGGCTCGAGGTCGCTCAGCTTGACCTTGCCGTCGAAGGTGCCCTTGATGGCGGCCACTCCGACCTTCATGGTGGCCTTGTACTCGTTCTCCCCGATCGCCTCGAGCTTCTCGCAGCCGGGCAGCGCCTGGGCCAGGATGTTCGGGTCCAGGAACGCGGCCCACACGCGGTCGCGCGCGGCGGGGATGTCGGCGGAACCCTCGATCTTCATCGCGTCACCCCTCGAGCGTGCGGACCGCGGCGTCCATCCGTCGCACGCCCTCCTTGATGGTGTCGAGCCCCGTCGCGTACGAGAGGCGGATGTGGGCGTCGGAGCCGAAGTCCACGCCGGCCACGGTGGCGATGCGCGCCTCGTCGAGCAGGAACGCGCACACGTCGGCCGAGCCGCGCAGCACGCCGCCCTTGCCGCGCTTGCCGAAGAGTCCCGAGACGTTGGGGAAGGCGTAGAAGGCGCCCTTCGGCATCACGCACCGCACGCCGGGAATGGCGTTGAGCGCCTCCACGATCACGTGGCGCCGGCGGTCGAACTCGCCCGCCATCTTGGCCACCTCGTCCTGGGGACCGCCCAGCGCCTCCACCGCGGCCCACTGCGACACCGAGGCGGGGTTCGACGTCACCTGGCTCTGCACGTCGGTCATGGCCCGGATGATGGCCTTGGGCCCCGCCGCGTAGCCGATCCGCCAGCCGGTCATCGCGTAGGCCTTCGAGCAGGTGTTGACCACGATGGTGCGGGCCTTGATCTCGGGCGAGAGCGACGCGATCGAGACGTGGCGCCCCTCGTAGGTCAGGGACTCGTAGCACTCGTCGGAGATCACCAGCAGGTCGCGCTCCAGCGCGAGCTTGGCCACCTGGGCGAGGGCGTCCCGGGAGAACACCGCCCCGGTGGGGTTGCCCGGGCTGTCGAGCACGATCAGCTTGGTGCGCGGGGTCACCGCCGCCCGCAGCGCGGCGGGATCGAGGTCGAAGCCGGTCGACTCGTGGGTGAGGACCGGCACCGGCACCCCGCCCAGCAAGCGCACCTGCTCCGGATACGAGACCCAGTAGGGGCTGGGGATCAGCACCTCGTCGCCCGGGTTCACCAGGGCCATCACGATGTTGTAGAGCGTGTGCTTGGCCCCGCAGGAGACGGTGACCTCGTCGGGCGCGTAGTCGAGCCCGTTGTCGCGCTTGAACTTCTGGCAGACCGCGGCCCGCAGCTCGGGCACGCCGCCCACCTCGGTGTACTTGGTCTGCCCGCTCTCCATCGCGCGGATGGCGGCGGCCTTGATGCGGGCGGGAGTGTCGAAGTCGGGCTCCCCCGCTCCGAACGAGATCACGTCGATTCCCTGCGCGCGCATGGCCCGGGCCTTGGCCTGCATGGCGAGGGTCGGCGAGGGGGCAAGCGTCTTCATCCGATCGGCGAGCATGGCGTCCTCTCTCAGCGGTGGCTCGAGAACTTCTGGGCGAGGCGCTCCTCCACCGGCGGCGGCACCATGCCGGTGACCGGCGCGCCGAGCGAGGCGACCTCCTTGATGAGTCGGGAGGAGATGTAGGTGTAGCGCTCGTGGGGCATCATGAACACGGTTTCCACCGTGTGGCGGAGCTTGCGGTTCATGAGCGCCATCTGGAACTCGTACTCGAAGTCGGAGACCGCGCGGAGACCGCGCACCACGCAGTCCGCGCCCTCGCGCTCCACCAGGTCGATGAGCAGGCCGTCGAACGAGGTGATGCGCATCCGGCTCATCCCGATCCCGGTGGTGCACTCGTCGATCAGCTCGAGCCGCTCCTTCGCGGTGAAGAGCGGCTCCTTCGAGGGATTGGCCACCACCGCGACGATCAGCTCGTCGAAGATGCGGAGGCTGCGCTCGATGAGGTCGAGATGCCCGTTGTGCATCGGATCGAACATTCCGGGGTAGACCGCTCGCTTGCCCACGCTGGCTCCCGTCCCCTCGCCCTGACGATGTGGAAAGGCCTGAAAACGCTGCTCAGTCTACCTTCGGCACCAGGAAAGTCAAGGACGTGTCCCCGAACCGGCGCGCCTTCCAGGTGGTGAGCGCGCCGGGCGCGGCGGCGGGCGGCGACTTCGTGCGGTGCTGCAGCACCACCACCGCGTCCGGGAGCAGCACCGCGCCCGCGGCCACCGCGTCGAGCGCGTCGGCCGCGCGGGGGAACTCGTAGGGCGGATCGAGGAACACCACCGCGAAGCGGCTCCCCTCCGCCCCGAGATCGGCCACCGCGCGCGCCGCGTCCGCGCGCAGGACGCGGGCGCGCCCGGTCAGGCCGAGGCGCTCCACGTTGTCGCGCAGGGCGCGGAGCGCGGCGCCGTCCTGCTCCACGAACGTGGCCGACGGGGCGCCCCGCGAGAGCGCCTCGATGCCGACGCCGCCCGCCCCCGCGAAGAGATCGAGGAAGGGCCCGCGGGCGAGGTAGGGCATCAGGGTATCGAGGCAGGCGATGCGCACCTGGTCCGCGGTGGGCCGCGTGGTGCGCCCGCGCGGCGTGGTCAGGCGCTGGCCCTTGAGGGCCCCGGCCAGCACCCGCATCAGTCCGCCCTCACCGGATGGCGTCCCCTCACGGCGTCGTCTCCGACGCGCCCACCCGCCGGCCGTCGATCCGCCACTGCCCGCCCTCGCGGAGCAGCGCGTACTCCACGCGCTCCCAGCTCGGCCGCGCCTCCGTTCCCCCCATCGCGTCCACCACGAAGACCACGCGCGACGGGCTTCGCCGGATCCGCCGCACGCGGAAGTCGGAGAAGCGGGGCTCGCTCGCGCCGCGGGACGCCGCGTACTCCTCCCCGGTGCCCCGCGCCTGCCGCGCCCACTCGGCCCGCACGCGCGCCGAGAGCAGCGACCAGCACGGCGCGAAGCGCCGGGTGCGCTCGCAGTCCTGGTAGTACTCGAGCACCTGGCGGGCGCGGGCCAGCTCCGCGCTGTCCTGCGCGCGCGCCGGCGCGGGAGCCGTCGCGACGACCAGCAGGAGGGCGCCCCCGAGCGCGCGCCGCCCGGAGTTCGGCATCAGCCGACGCGGGCGCATCAGCCGATGCCGGCCAGGTCGAGCTTGCCGCGCCAGCGCTGCAAGAGCGCGGTGCGCAGGGCCCGATGCTCGGGCGCGAGGAGGTTGGGATCCTCGCGGATCAGGGCCACCGCGTCGCGCCGGGCCGCCTCCAGGGCGGCCGCGTCGCGCAGCAGGTCCGCCACCCGGAACTCGGGCAGCCCCGACTGGCGGGTGCCGAAGAAGTCGCCCGGCCCGCGCAGCGAGAGGTCCGCCTCCGCGATCTTGAACCCGTCGCCGGTGGCGGTCATCACGTCGAGCCGCCGCCGCGCGTCCTCCGACGCGGCACCCGAGAGCAGGATGCAGTAGCTCCGCCACGGCCCACGCCCCACCCGTCCGCGCAGCTGGTGGAGCTGGGAGAGGCCGAACCGCTCCGCGTGCTCGATCAGCATGACCGAGGCGTTGGGCACGTCGATGCCGACCTCGATCACGGTGGTGGAGACGAGGATGTGGAGGGCGCCCGCCTTGAACTCGCGCATCACCCGCTCCTTCTCCGCGAACGCCATGCGCCCGTGGAGCAGGCCCACCTTCAGATCCGCGAAGACCTCGCGCTGCAACCGGTCCGCCATCTCGGTGGCCGCGCGCAGGTCGATGACCTCCGACTCTTCCACCAGCGGATAGACCACGTAGACCTGGCGGCCCTCCCCCACCTGCTCGCGCAGGAAGGCGTAGATCTGCCGCCGGGCGGACTCGGTGCGCGATTTGGTGATGATCGGCTTGCGGCCGGGCGGGAGCTCGTCGATCACCGAGACCTCGAGATCTCCGTAGAGGGTGAGGGCCAGGGTGCGCGGGATCGGGGTGGCGGTCATCACGAGCACGTCGGGGCTCTCGCCCTTGCGCCGCAGGGTGGCGCGCTGGTTCACGCCGAAGCGGTGCTGCTCGTCCACCACCGCGAGGCCGAGCCGGCGGAAGGCCACGTCACCCTGCACCAGCGCGTGCGTGCCCACCACGCAGGCGAGCGAGCCGTCGGCCGCCCCGGCGCGCACCCGCTCGCGCGCCTTGCCCTTCACCGCGTTGGTGAGGAGGGCCACCTCCACCCCGAGCGGTGCCAGCAGCTGGCCGAGCGTCATCAGGTGCTGCTCGGCCAGGATCTCGGTGGGCGCCATCAGGGCCGCCTGGTAGCCGGACTCGACCGCGGTCAGCACCCCGAGGGCGGCCACCACGGTCTTGCCCGACCCCACGTCTCCCTGCAGCAGGCGGTTCATCGGGTAGGGCTCGGCCATGTCGAGACGGATCTCGCGCCACACCCGCTCCTGCGCCGGCGTCAGCGCGAACGGCAGCGAGGCCAGCAGCCGCCGGGCCAGCGCGCCGGGCGGATTCATGGCGAGGCCGGGCTGGCGGCCCTGGCGCTGGCGCCGGATGGCGAGGCCGAGCTGCAGCAGCAGGAACTCGTCGTAGACGAGGCGCCGGCGCGCCGACGCGTAGTCGGCCTCCGTCTTGGGGAAGTGGCCGGCCCGCAGCGCGAGGCTCAACAGCTCGAGATGATGGCGGGCCCGGAGCGCGTCCGGGAGCGGATCATCGAGGCCGTCCACGTAGCCGTCGACCAGCCGCTTCATCAGCCGCCGCATGGGCCGCGCGGTGAGCCCGCGGGTGAGGCCGTAGACGGGAACCAGCCGGCCGGTGTGGAGAGTCTCGTCGCCGGGCTCGGCCGCGCCCTCTCCGCTCTCGTCCTCGACGACCTCGAAGTCCTTGACCTGCATCTGCAGCGGGCCGGAGCGATACCGCTGCGCCTTGCCGTGCACGATGAGGCGCTGGCCGCGCTGGAAGAGGCGCTCGAGGTAGCCTTGCCCGAACCACACGCAGGTGAGGAATCCGGTGCCGTCGCCCAGCAGCACCGAGAGCGGCATCCGGGGCCGGCCGCGGGGGGGCGGACTGATGGCCCGGACAATTCCGCTCACCGTCGTCACGTCGTTGGGCTTGAGGCTCCGGAGCGGGGTGAGCTGGCTGCGGTCCTCGTGGCGCACGGGCAGGTAGTAGAGGGCGTCCTCCACCGTCCGCAGCCCCAGGTTGCCGAGCAGCTTGGCCCGCTGCGGCCCGATGCCCTTGACGAACTGGAGCGGGGTGGCGAGCGGGTGGGTCGGGACCGGGCCCCGGCGAGGGCCCGCGGTCTTAATCGCGGGCAACGGTTTGCCTCATGCCAGTCGCCATGCTATAAAGAAACGCTTCGTCCGGCAAACCACACTCTCAGCAGGGGATCAGCATGGCTCAACGTTGTGATGTCTGCGGGAAGGGTCCGGCCGTCGGTCACCGCATCAGTCACGCCCACAACGTGACCAAGCGGCGCTGGCTGGTCAACCTGGTCTCGCTGCGCGCGCAGGTGAAGGGCAGGGTCGAGCGCATGCGCGTCTGCACGCGCTGTCTGAAGGCGGGCAAGGTCGTCAAGGTCGTCTGAGGTCCCGGAGCCCGAACGCAGCGGGCGGGGGGCGTTTCCACCCCCCGCCGCGCCTTCGAAGCTGTATCCTAGGAAGCGTATCCTAGTAAGAGTCCCGGTGGGAGGCCGCCACCCCCCACCGCACGACTACTACGCTACTTCTTCTTCTTCTTGGCCGCCTTCTTCTTCTTCGCCATTCGGATCGTCACCTCCTTTCAGGGTGGACTCACTGCTACGGCGCGCTACTTCCGCTTACCCTTCTTGGTGGCCTTCTTCTTGCCACCCTTCTTGACGGCCTTCTTGCGCTTCGGCATGTGGGTCTCACCTCCCTCCGGGTCCTGACTCAGTAACCCATCGCTTCGCGCCGGAGGTGGGCCGCCTGCTCCCGGCCCCGGCGCTCGTAGTGGTAGAGATCGGCGTAGAGCTGCGGCAGGCAGACCACCGGCAACCCGCCCTTGGCCATCGGAGCGTAGAACACGCCCTGGTCGTAGGGAGCCAGCAGGTAGATGTTCCCCTCGCCTTCCCCGGGCCGCAGCCCGAGGGCCTTCACCACCGGCTCGGGGTCGCCCTCGAGATAGCAGTGGATGGCGGGGAACCGCACGTTCGGGGCGACCAGGGCCGCACCCGAGTGCAGGGTGAAGGCGTAACGCCGCCGCGCCTCGTGCGCGGCCCGCCCCAGCTCGGCCACCAGCCCGCGGGTGACCCGCTCCTGCGAGAAGTAGGCCTGCATCGCGCTCTGGCGGTAGGAATAGGCCTCCACCCACGCCTCCAGCAGATCGCCGGGGCGGGCCAGCAGGATGCGCTGCTGGCCATTCCGCTCCACCCACGACAGCTCCTCGAGCCGCTTCACCACGTTGTGGGCGTGGCCGAGGCTGACCTCCGAGGCCTTGGCCAGCTCCTCGAGACGCCAGGGGTGCTGGGGATCCACCAGCATCACCCGGACGACCCGGGTGGCCCGCGGCGCGAACAGGGCCTTCAGAGGCCGGGTCGAGGGGCGGAGGTTCGGCTTTCCCTCCTTCTCGATCAGGACGTTCTCGAAGCTCAGGTGGCAGTTGCCCGAGAGGTCCAGGTAGCCGAGGCCGCTCCGCTTGAGGAGGGCCGCGCTCTGGGGGCCGATGTAGGAGGAGACCGCGACCGGATACACCTCGGGCATCTCCCGGCGAATCTCCGACAGGCGAGTCACCGCCTCCCGGATCTGCCTGGGTTGGCCGAGGGAAGTCACCCCAACCGCAAGGGTGTGAGGCCGCTCGCCAATCTTGAATTTCAGCATCAAATCAACAGTTTGTGTTCCAGCCTTCACGTCGAGAAACTGCTCCCACCCGCTGGCCTTGCTCATGAGCTCGCGTAACCTCTGCGCTGCCAGCGTCCTGATATCGTCTGCTTTCCCCATCTCTTCTCGGTCACTTTCACTCGTACCATTACTTTCAGCGTATGCTGAAACCATATGGACAAATGAAATTCCTGTCAAGGAAAAATAGGGCTAGGGCGCTTCCATCCGAGAGGCCTGATCGGCCGCGATGGTCTTCAACGAGTCCTGCTCGAGACAGCACGTGCTTGGCCACGACGCGGTAGGGCCGCTGCCCCGGGGCCCGTCTCGCGGTTGAACTGCTCGTCGGTCAGGCCGATGAGGGAGCCGATCAGCCGGCGCCCCCTCCTCGAGCCACCCGGCCAGCAGGCGCTACATCCGGGAGACGGTGATCCCCGCAGTTCCCGGATCGCCTCGCGGACCATCGGGGCCGGCCGCCTCCTCGGCGTCTAGTCCTCGTGCTCGATGCCGTCCATGGTCTCATCGTCGAGACCGAAGTAGTGGCCCACCTCGTGGATCACGACGTCCCGCACCAGGTCCGCCATCTCCGCGGGGCTGTCGCAATCCTCCTCGATCGGCCCCTGATAGATGTGGATGGTGTCCGGCAGAACGTTGCCGTAGCCGGAGTCCCGCCGGGTGATGTCGATCCCCCGGTAGAGCCCGTAGAGGGTGTCGGGCGGCTCGATGCCCATCTCCTCCAGGGTCTGGTCATCCGCCCAGTCCTCGACCACCACCGCGACGTTGACGAGCTTGTCCCGGAAGACACGCGGCAGGCGGCGCACGGCGGAGTGGACGAGCGATTCGAACTCCGGGCGGGTCATGTGAATCCTGGAGCCGTTCGGGCGGCGGTCCCGACCCTACAGGCCGCGGACCCGCTCCACGTTGACGATGTCCTTCACCTCGCGGATGGCCTGCATGATGTCCTGCAGCTGGTGCAGGTCCTGGACCTCGACGACGAAGTGGTTGAGGCCCTTGCGGTCGTCGGTCACCGTGATCTCGGCCTTGAGGATGTTGGCCTGGCGCGAGGAGATGGCGGCGGTGATCTCGGCGAGCAGGCCCGGGCGGTCCCGTCCGATGTAGACCGCGATGCGCACCGGGCGCTTGGCCGGCTCCGCGCCGTCCCACTCCACCGCCACCAGCCGCTCCTTGTCGAGCACGTTCTTCGCCACCGTCAGGCAGTCGCGCGCGTGCACGGTGAGACCGCGGCCCCGGGTGATGAAGCCCACGATGCCGTCGCCCGGCACCGGCGAGCAGCACTTGGCGAAGCGCACCAGCAGGTCGTCCACCCCGCGGATCCGCACCGCGGGCCCGTCCCCCTTGCGGGGCGCTCGCGCGGGCTTGGCCTCGGTCGCCGCGTCGGTGTCGTGCACCGCCGCGGGAGCCAGCTTCCCCAGGACGGTCTGGATCGAGGTCTTGCCGTACCCGATCGAGGCCAGGAGGTCGTCGGAGGACGGGAAGCCCAGCTCGCCGATCAGCTTCTTCATCTCGTCCGAGGCCAGCAGGGTCGCGGGGGCCAGGCGGTACTTCTTCGCTTCGCGCTCGAAGAGCTCGCGGCCCAGCGCCAGCGACCGGGTGCGCTCCTCGATCTTGAGCCACTGGTTGATCTTGGCCCGCGCCCGGTTGGATCGGACGATCTTCAGCCAGTCGCGGCTCGGGTGCTGGGTGGGCGACGTGACGATCTCCAGGATGTCGCCCTGGCGGAGGGTGTAGCGCAGCGGCACCAGCTTGCCGTTGACCTTGGCCCCCACGCAGTGGTGGCCCACGTCGGTGTGCACCGCATAGGCGAAGTCCACCGGAGTGGCGCCCTCCGGCAGGGCCTTCACGTCGCCCTTCGGAGTGAACACGTAGACCTCGTCCGGGAACAGGTCGAGGCGCACGTTGTCCAGGAACTCCTTCGGGTCGCTGGTCTCCTTCTGCGAGTCGAGGAGCTGGCGGAGCCAGGTGAAGGCGTCGTCGAACTTGTCCCGGTCGCTCCGCTTCTCCTTGTAGAGCCAGTGGGCCGCGATGCCCTCCTCCGCGATCCGGTGCATGTCGTACGTGCGGATCTGGATCTCGACCGGGTCGCCCTTGGGTCCGATGACCGTCGTGTGCAGCGACTGGTACATGTTGACCTTGGGCATCGCGATGAAGTCCTTGAACCGCCCCGGCACCGGCTTCCACAGCGAGTGCACCACCCCGAGCGCGCCGTAGCAGTCGCGGACCGAGCTGGTCAGCACCCGCACCGCGGTGAGGTCGTAGATCTCGTCGAACTCGCGGCCGCCCTCGTGCATCTTCTTCCAGATCGAGTAGAAGTGCTTGGGGCGCCCGGCGATCTTGGAGCCGATGCCGACCTCGGCCAGCTTGTCGTGGAGGAGGGTGATCAGGTTGTTGATCTCCGCCTCGCGCTCGAGCCGCCGCTTGGCCACCCGCCGCATCAGCTCCTGGTAGTCGTCGTAGTGCAGCACGCGGAGGGCCAGGTCCTCGAGCTCCGCCTTGACCTTGGCCATCCCGAGGCGGTGGGCCAGGGGCGCGTAGATGTCGAGCGTCTCCTGGGCGATCTTCCGGGCCCGGTCGGGGGGCAGGTACTGGAGGGTCCGCATGTTGTGGAGCCGGTCGGCCAGCTTGATCATCAGCACGCGGAGATCGCGCGCCATGGCCACCAGCATCTTGCGGAAGTTCTCGGCCTGGCGCTCCTCGCGGGAGGAGAAGGCCAGCTTGCCGATCTTGGTCACCCCGTCGACCAGGTCGGCGATCTCGGCGCCGAACTCGCGCTGGAGGTCGACCTTGGTGGCCTTGGTGTCCTCCAGGACGTCGTGGAGCAGCCCCGCCGTGACCGTGGTCACGTCCATCTTGAAGTTGACCAGGAGGCCGGCGACCTCCAGGGGGTGGGACAGGTAGGGCTCACCCGATGCGCGCTGCTGACCCAGGTGAGACTGCTCGGAGAAGCGGTACGCCCGCTCGAGGAGCGCCAGATCGGCGGCAGGCTGATACTTGGGAATCTCCTCGATCAGCGTCTGCAGTTGGGTCAACCTCGCGTCCTCCTCGGGTTGACCACCAATTCTGCCACTAAAATCGCTGCCTTGCTACCGCTTTCTTGCGGGCTGGCTTCCCTTCCCGACCGGCGGGGTCGAGGCCGCGCGGCCCGCGGGCGCGGGGGCGGCCGCCCGCCGTCGTCCGCTCCAGGCTTCCCAGTCCACGATCAGCGAGGCGGCCGCCACCGAGGAGTACGTCCCGGTGACCACGCCGATCACGAGGGCGAAGGCGAAGTCGCGCAGCACCTCCCCCCCGAAGATCAGCAGCACCAGGGCGGCCAGGAACGTGGTGAACGAGGTGAGGATGGTCCGGGACAGGGTCTGGTTGAGCGCCCCGTTGATCAGGTCCGCGACGGTCTGCCCCCGCCGCGGCCCCCGCCCCCGGGTCTCCCGGATCCGGTCGAACACCACGATCGTGTCGTTGATCGAGTAGCCGACGATCGTGAGCAGCGCGGCGAGGACCGGGAGGGACATCTCGAGGTTCGACAGCGAGAGGGCCCCCAAAGTGACCGTGACGTCGTGGGCCAGCGCCAGGATCGCGATGATGCCCCCCCGGAAGTCGAAGCGGAACGCGACGTAGATCAGGATCCCGGCCATCCCCGCCAGGACCGCGTACAGGGCCTGGACCTGGAGGTCGCGGCCGACCTGGGGACCCACGAACTCGAGCCGCCGGATCTCGACCCCGGCCCCCGCCGCCTTGCCCAGCGCGGCCTTGACCCGGTCCCCGAGCTGCTCCGGGTTCTGCTCGGCGGGAGGCAGGCGGATCAGGTACTCGGCGGCGTCGCCGAACTGCTGGATGACCGCGGTGCCGAGACCGAGCTCGTCGAGACCCTTGCGGACCTCCGCCACCGTCACCGGCTTGTCGTAGCGGACCTGGACCAGGGCGCCCCCGGTGAAGTCGATGCCGTAGCTCAGGCCCCCGTGCAGGATGATCGAGACGATCGACAGCAGCACCGCGCCCAGGGACAAGCCGTAGAACCAGTGGCGCTTGCCCACGAAGTCGTAGTTGGCGTTGACGAAGATCTGGTGCATGGCGGGCCTAGATCGAGATCCGCTCCACGCGCCGTGACCCCATGTACATCAGGTCGAAGATCAGGCGCGTGAAGAAGACGGCGGTGAACAGGCTCACCAGGATGCCGATGGCCAGCGACACCGCGAAGCCCTTCACGGGCCCGGTGCCGAACTGGTAGAGGATGGCGGCCGAGACCAGCACCGTGACGTGGGTGTCGACGATGGTGCGGAAGGCGCGCGAGAAACCGGCGTCGATGGACGCCCGCACCGTCTTGCCGCCACGCAGCTCCTCCCGGATGCGCTCGAAGATCAGGATGTTGGTGTCGACCGCCATCCCGATGGTGAGCACGATGCCCGCGATGCCGGGCAGGGTCAGGGTGGCGTGGAACCCCGCCATCGCGGCCAGCAGCAGCAGCAGGTTCAGGGCGAGGGCCAGATCCGCCACCAGCCCCGAGAGCCGGTAGTAGATCAGCATGAACAGCACCACCGCGAGAGCGGCGGCCGCGGTGGAGACCAGGCCCTTGCGGATCGAGTCCGCCCCGAGCGAGGGACCGACGGTGCGCTCCTCCAGCACCTGCACCGGGGCCGGCAGGGCGCCCGCCCGCAGCACGATGGCCAGGTCGGTCGCCTCCGCGGAGGTGAACCCGCCCGTGATCTGGGCGCGGCCGGAGGGGATGCGCTCGCGGATCTGCGGCGCGGAGTGGACGTTGCCGTCCAGCACGATGGCGAGGCGCCGGCCCACGTTGGCGTCGGTGAGGTCCGCGAAGGCCCGGCCGCCCGCCGCGTTGAAGTCCACCGACACGTAGGGCTCGCTGGTGTTCTGGTCGATCGAGACCCGGGCGGTGGCCACGTCGCGCCCGGTCACGTAGGCCTTCCTCTGCACCACGAAGGGGATCTTGCGCTCCTGGTGGGTCTCCTTGTCGACCCGGCGCTGGTAGAGGATCTCGTCGCCGTCCGGCACCCCGCTCTTGAGCGCGGTGTCGGGGTCGATCTTGTCGTCCACCAGCTTGAACTCGAGCAGCGCGGTCTTGCCGATGAGGGCCTTGGCCCGCTCCGGATCCTGCACGCCCGGGAGCTGCACCAGGATCCGGTTGTCGCCCTGCTGCTGGATCGAGGGCTCGGCCACCCCGAACTGGTCGATGCGGTTGCGGATCGTCTCGAGCCCCTGCCGCACCGCGAACTCGCGGATCTGGGCCGCCTCGCGCGGCTTGAGCGCCATCACGACGCGGCCCGCGGCCTGGTCCGCCTCCTTGCGATCGAAGTTGCCCAGCACCTCGCCGGCGGTGGCCAGCGCCGCGTCCCAGCTCTGGGGTGAGCCGATCTGGATGACGAGGTCGGTGGAGCCGCGCCGCTCGATCTTGGTGACCGCGACGCCCTTCTTCTCGAGCTCGGCGCGGACGCTGTCCCCCGCCCGCTCGACCTGGGCCTCCAGGGCCTTGGCCACGTCGACGCCCAGGACCAGGTGGATGCCGCCCTGCAGGTCGAGGCCGAGGTTGATGGACTTGCTCGGCGGGTAGAGGAACCAGATCGCGGCGGCGGCCACGACCGCGACGATGGCGATGCGAATCCCGAGATTTCGTCGCATCTAGCCGGACGACTCCTTGTCGCCTCCGGCGGGCACGATGCGCCCCACCGCGCTGCGCTCGAACTCCATCTTCACCTGCTCGGCGACCTTCAGGGTGACGGTGTGATCCGACAGGCCCACCACGGTGCCGTAGAGGCCGCCGGTGGTCACCACCCGATCGCCCTTCTTGATCGCGGCCAGCAGCGACTCGCGGTCCTTCCGCTGCTTCTGCTGGGGACGGATGATGAGGAAGTACATGATCGCGAACATGCCGATCATGAGGGGCAGGACGGACATGATGCCGCCGCCGTTGCCCCCGCCGGCAGGCGAAGGCCCCATCGCGTACGCGAGATCCACCATGAAGGTCACGCCTCCGAGTCAGCGGGTGAGTCGGTGTCGGCCGAGCCGCCCACGGATTCTACCCCATAACGCGCGAGAAACCGAGATCGGAAGGGCCCGAAGCCGCCGTCCGCGACCGCGCGCCGCATGTCGCGCATGAGGCCCTGGAAGAAGGTCACGTTGTGGAGCGTCAGCAGCCGATAGGCGAGCAGCTCGCGGGCCCCGAACAGGTGCCGGAGGTAGGCGCGGGAGAACTGGCGGCACGCCGCGCACGGACACTCGGGGTCCAGGGGCCCGGCGTCGCGGGCGAACCGGGCGTTGCCGATGTTGAGCGGACCGTCCGGGGTGAAGGCCTGCCCGTTGCGTGCGTTTCGCGTCGGCAGCACGCAGTCGAAGAGGTCCACCCCGCGCGCGACCGACTCCACCAGGTCCGGCGGCTTCCCCACCCCCATCAGGTAGCGCGGCCGGTCCGCGGGCAGGAGCCCGGCCACCAGCTCGGTGAGGTCGTACATCACGGGCTTGGGCTCGCCCACCGCGAGCCCGCCGATCGAGTGACCGGGCAGGTCGAGCGCCCCCATCGCCTCCACCGCGCGGCGCCGCAGGCCCTCGTACATGCCGCCCTGCACGATGCCGAAGAGCGCGCCCGGGGATCCCCCCGTCCGGTGCGCCGCAACCGCCCGGGTGAGCCAGTTCAACGTCAGCGCGAGCGAGCGCTCGGTGTCGGCGGCGGTGGCGGGGTGCGCCAGGCATTCGTCGAGCGGATGCAGCACGTCGACGCCGAGGGCGTGCTGGATCGCCACGCAGGACTCGGGGGTGAGGGTGCGGAGCGAGCCGTCGACGTGGGAGCGGAACTCGACGCCCTCCGCTCCGATCCGGCGGAGCTTGGCGAGGCTCCAGACCTGGAAGCCGCCCGAGTCGGTGAGGATGGGCCCGTCCCAGCCCATGAAGCGATGCAGCCCGCCCAGCTCGCGCACCAGCTCGTGTCCCGGCCGCAGCATCAGATGGTAGGTGTTGGCCAGCACGATCTGGGCGCCCGCCGCGAGCAGATCCGACGGCGCGAGGCTCTTCACCGAGCCCTGGGTCGCCACCGGCATGAAGGCGGGCGTGTCGACCGCTCCGTGCCCGGTGACGATGCGCCCCAGGCGTGCGGCGCCGTCGGTGCGGATCAGCTCGAAGGAGAAGCCCATGTGTTTAAGAGACGCATGGGGCTCAGGCGATCAGCATCGCGTCGCCGTAGGAGTAGAAGCGGTAGCCGGCCGCCACCGCGTGCCGGTACGCGGCCAGCACCCGCTCCCGACCGGCGAAGGCCGACACCAGCACCAGCAGGCTCGAGCGCGGCAGGTGGAAGTTGGTGACGAGGGCGTCGACCACGCGGAACGGGTGCCCGGGCCGGATGAAGAGATCGGCGTCGCCCGCCCGCGCGTCCACTCGCCCGTCCTCGCGCGTCGCCCACTCGAGTGCGCGGGTCGTGGTCGTGCCCACCGCCACCACCCGGCGGCGGTCGCGCCGCGCGCGCTCGATCGCGTCGGCGGTGGCGGCCGGGATCTCCACCGGCTCGGCCTCCAATCGGTGCCCCTCCACCGACCCCGCGCGCAGCGTCCGGAAGGTGCCGGGCCCGACGTGGAGCGTGAGGTAGCACACCTCGACGCCCCGATCCTCGAGCCGTCCGAGCAGGTCCGGCGTGAAGTGGAGGCCGGCGGTGGGCGCCGCGACCGAGCCCTCCTCGCGCGCGTAGACGGTCTGGTAGCGCTCGCGGTCCTCGGGCTTGGGCGCGTCGTGCCGGGCGATGTAGGGCGGCAGCGGCGGCAGCCCATGCCGCTCCATCAGCTCCCGGACCGGCCAGGGGGCCTCGAAGGCGACGAGGCGCGTGCCCTCCGCGCCCTCCCCGGTGATGCGCGCGTGCGCGAGGCCGCCCGCCAGCTCCACGCGGGCGCCCACGCGGCAGCGCCGGCCGGGGCGCACCATCGCCTCCCAGCGCCCGTCCGCCAGCGGCCGCAGCAGCAGCAGCTCCACCGCCCCGCCCCCCTCGACGGCGGTCCCGAGCAGCCGCGCGGGCATCACCCGGCTCCGGTTGGCCACCAGACAATCCCCCGCCCGCAAGAGCTCCGGCAGCTCCCGGAACCCGCGGTCCTCCCACGCCCCCGTCTCCCGGTCGAGCACGAGCAGCCGCGAGGCATCCCGCTCCTCCGCCGGCTCCTGCGCGATCAGCCCCGCCGGCAGCTCATAATCGAAGGCGGCAACATTCATGTCGCCCAGCAGTGTATCGCGCTCCGCCCGACCGATGCCGTCGCCACGCACGGTCGAAGACCACGCGCGCTCGAGCACAAAGCGAAGAATCCCGAAACAACGAAAGCCCCCACGTGACGAGAGCACCCGCGTGATCTCGCGCGAGGGCCGGGGGCGGGGGCCGGCGGGGATGGGAAGGGTGACCCGTTCCCTCCGGCGGTCGCCTAACGCGCCAACCTACCGATTGGGAACTCCGCCACGCGAACAAGCCAGGCAGCGGGTCGTGGTCAGAGGCCCACCCCCGCCGGCCCCCGCCCCCGGCCCTCGCGCGCCGCCACGCACCCGTCGGCCGTCGTCGGCGGGCGGGGCACCGCTAGCCGATCCGCGCCCCGGGATCGACCTCGAAGTCGGGCCGCAGGAGGATGACCTCGCCGCCCGCGCCGTACGCCCCGAGCACCAGCACCTCGGACACGAACGGCCCGATCCGCTTGGGCGGAAAGTTGACGACCGCGATCACGCGCCGGCCGACCAGATCGCCGGGGACGTAGCGCTCGGTGATCTGGGCGCTCGACCGCTTGATCCCGAGCGGGCCGAAGTCGATCGAGAGCTTGATCGCCGGCTTGCGGGCCTCCGGGAAGGGCTGGGCCTCGAGCACCACGCCGACGCGCATGTCGACGCGCTCGAAGTCCTCCCAGGTGAGGCGAGCGCCCGGCTCAGCGGGCAACGGAGGGCGCGGTCAGCGTGGAGAGCGTGGTGCCGGGGTAATAGTAGAGGACGATGCGCTGGGCGGTGTAACCCTGGTCGGCCATGGTCTTGGCGCTCCACTGGTCGAGCCCGACCCCGTGGCCGTACCCGCGGCCCACGAACCGCGCCACCGGCCCCTTGATCGCCACCGCGAACAGCGTGCTCTTGAGCGTGTCGTAGCCGACGAGCCGCCGCAGGTCGTTACCGCGCAGGGTGACGCTGCCGGCGGTCCCGCGAATCGCGATCCGCGCCACCCGCAGGGAGACGCTGCGCTCGAGCACGTCGAGGGCCACCACCCGCCCGACCGAGATCCCGCCGCGCAGCAGGGCCGCGGAGAGATCGGCCAGCGGCAGCTCGAGGCGCCAGCGATGGTGCGGCGACTCCGACGGGAACTCGACCCGCACCGGCTTGAGAGCCGGCATGTTCGTGGCCGAGAACACCGCGCGCGGGTCCTCGGTGTAGCCGCCGCTGTCGGTGTGATAGAAGGCGGGGAACAGCTCGCCGTGCAGCAGCAGCACCTGCCCCGCGGTCTCGCGCACCGCGGCCCACACCACCGAGTCGAGCGGCACGCGCCCCACGTACTGCTGGTTGAGCGTCGACGCCACCAGGTGGAAGGACTTCTCCGCGTTCAGGCGCCGGTGATAGGCGGCGTAGGTGCGCGCCACGATGGCCTGGGCCTTCAGCATCTCGAGCGGCATCTTGTCGCCGGCCTCGGCCTTGACCGCGCCGGCCAGGTAGTCGTCGAGCGGCAGCTCGTTGACCACCAGCAGCCCGTCACCCACCTGGAGGATCTCGAGCGCGCCCGGGTACTCGCGGTTGTTGGTGCGCAGGAAACCCACGTCCGCGGGGGCCAGCCGCAGGCCGTCCACGCGGCGCCCCGCGACCTCGATGGCGCCATTCCTGAGAGTGGCCCGCAGCCAGCTGGGCGCCTCGTTCACCACCGAGCGGCCCGCCAGATCGCTCACCATCATGGGGCCGCCGCCGACCTCGACCGTCTTGAGCCCGTCCGCGATGGCGACCCGGATGTCGCCCTGGGCCCGCGCGGGGCCGGGCGCGAGCGCGGCCGCGACGGCCAGCAAGAGTCCGAGGACCCGGACCACGTGGCGGAGCGGGCGGTGGAGCGGGGGGAGTGCGCGCGTCAGCGCCGGCCGAAGAGGGAGAACAGCAGGGTGAGGACGATCGAGACGATCAGGCACGTCACGAGCGGAAAGTAGAAGGACCAGTTGCCCCGCTGGATGTGGATGTCGCCGGGCAACCGTCCGAGCCATGGCACCTTTCCCGAGAGATTTCCCGCGACGAGCAGGATCAATCCCAGGCATACCATCAGGGCGCCGAATCCCAGAAGCATTTTCCCGAGATCGCGCATCGCGGCACCCTCGCAGCTAGAGCGGCAGCTGCCCCTGCCCGCCCGGGGTGGCGGGCACCGTGTGCCCGAGGTGAGCGTAGGCGGCCGCGGTGGCGCGGCGACCGGTGGGGCTGCGCACCACGAAGCCGATCTTGAGCAAGAAGGGCTCGACCACCTCGGCGAGCGTCTCCGACTCGTCGTTGATGGTGGCCGCGATGGCCTCCAGGCCCACGGGTCCCCCGTGGTAGTTCTCGATAATTGCGGTGAGGAAGCGCCGGTCGAGCCGGTCGAGCCCGACCTCGTCGACGCCCTCCTGGTCGAGCGCGCGGCCGGACAGCTCCGGGCCGACGACGCCGTCGCCCTTCACCTGCGCGTAGTCGCGCACGCGGCGAAGCAGCCGGTTGGCGATGCGCGGGGTGCCGCGAGCCCGGCGGGCGATGGCCTCCGCGCCTCCGGGAGCGACGTCCACGCCCAGGATGGAGGCGGAGCGCCGGATGATGGCGGCGAGATCCGCCTCCGAGTAGAAGTCCAGGTGGTGGAAGATCCCGAAGCGCTCGCGCAGGGGCGAGGAGAGCATGCCGGGGCGCGTGGTGGCCCCGACCATCGTGAACGGCCGCAGGGGAATACGCATGGTCCGGGCGTTGAGACCCTTGTCCATCACGAAGTTGATCGAGAAGTCCTCCATCGCCGGGTACAGGAGCTCCTCCACCACCCGGGGCAGCCGGTGGATCTCGTCGATGAAGAGGACGTCGCGCTCGGCCAGGTTGGTGAGGATGCCCATCAGGTCCGCCCCGCGCTCGAGCGACGGGCCCGCGGTGGTCACGATGGCGGCGCCCATCTCGTTGGCCATGATCGTGGCCAGGGTGGTCTTGCCGAGCCCGGGCGGTCCCGACAGCAGCACGTGATCGAGCGGCTCGCCGCGCTGGCGGGCCGCCTCCACCGAGACGCGCAGGCTCTCCACCGCCGCACGCTGCCCCACGTACTCCTCGAGACGCTGGGGGCGCAGCTGGCGCTCGACCTGGCTCTCGTCGGGCAGGGCCACCCGGCTCATGACGCGCGCCTCGTCGGTCACGGCCGCACCCCGCCGCGGTAGATCTCGTCGAAGAGCTCCTCGGGCGTGGTCACGCCCGGCCGGCGCTGGAGCGCGGCGCTGATGAGCTGGGCCGCCTCGCTCGGGCGGTGGCCGAGCTGCTTGACGAGGATCTCGAACACCATGCCGCGCAGGCCTTCCTCGTCCGGCGCGGCGGGCGCCCCCGCCGGCTCGGGCACCGCGGCCTCCGGCCGGGCGAGCGCGAACTTGGCGACCTTGGCCTGGAGCTGGGCCACGATGTTCTTCGCCTTCTGGGGCCCGATGCCGGGCAGCCGTCGCAGATAGCCCTCGTCCTGCCGCGCGATCGCGGCCGCGATCTCCCCCACCGGCGCGGCCAGCGAGCGCGCCGCGACGAGCGGGCCCACGTCCTTCACCGTGATGAGCTTCTCGAAGAACTCCCGGTCGAGCTCGGAGGTGAAGCCGATCAGCACCGGGCGGGGCTGGTTCTGGGTCGCGTGGTAGTGGATCGCGAGCGCCACCTCGTCGGCCGCGTCACCCTCCGCGGCCTTGGCGTTGACCAGCTCCTGCTGGGTCACCGGCGGCACGAAGATCTCGTACCCCACCCCGGCCGCCTCGACCACGATCCGATCCTCGAGCTTCCGCCTGAGCCGCCCGCGAAGGGAGGCGATCACGCCCGCGCCCCAGATCGGGGATTCGCCCCCGGTTGTCCCCCGATGGGGAAGTGCGGGGGCCGCTCTTTCGCTTGTCCGCCAAGCACCGACTGCTCGCCAATGGGGGAGTGCGGGGGCCATTTCTGGGCCCCCGCAGATGAAGAGAAGCTTCCCGCAGATCGGGCACCCCCGGTCGCCCCGACCGGAACCACCGCCGACCTCCCCGGCAAGCGCCCCGTGATCCGAGACATGCCGGTGACGGCGAGCCCGAGCGCGTCCGCCACGTGCGAGGGCCGCGGCGCTTCTCGCAGCCCGAGCACGGTCTGGACCGCGCGCTGCACCTGGGCCTTGCCCGCGGCGCCGTTGCCGGTCATGGCGCGCTTGACCTCCGACGGGGCGAGCGCCACCACCGTCACGCCCAGCTGGCGCGCGGCCAGGTAGATGACGCCCCGGGCGTGGCCCATGAGGATGGCGGTGCGGGGAAACCGGTACTCGGTGTAGAGGTCCTCGACCACCAGCAGCCCCGGCGCCTGCAGCTCGATGATCCGGTGCACCGCGCGATGGAGCGCGTTGAGCCGGGCCTCCAGCGGCTGGCCGGTGGTGGTGCTGATGACGCCCGCGTCCACGACGGTGACGCCGCCCGGCTCCGCCTCCAGCACGCCGAACCCGGTGGCGACCAGCCCCGGGTCCACGCCCATGACGCGCAGGACGCTAGGCCGCGGTGATGGCGTCGATGACCTCGTCGGCGATGTCGTAGTTGGAGTAAACGGCCTGGACGTCGTCTTGCTCCTCGAGGGCCTCGATCAGCCGCAGCACCGCCGCGGCCTCCTTGCCCTCCACCTTGACCGTGGACTGCGGCACCATGTCCACCCGCGCCTCGAGCACCGGCATGCCCTGCCGCTCGAGCGCCTGGCGGACGGCCTCCATTTCATCAGGGTTCGCGGTGACCTCGAACACTTTTTCGACCTGCTTCACGTCGGTCGCGCCCGAGTCGAGCGCCTTCTCGAGCAGGTCGTCCTCCTTGACCTTCTGCGCGTCGACCTCGATCATGCCGCGGCGGTCGAACATCCAGGCCACGCACCCGGAGGTGCCCATCCGGCCCTCGTTCTTCTCGAAGATGTGCCGGATCTCGGGGGCGGTGCGGTTCTTGTTGTCGGTCAGGGTGCGGATCATGACCGCCACCCCGCCCGCCCCGTAGCCCTCGTACGAGATCTCCTCGTACGACTCGCCGGGCAGCTCGCCGGTGCCCTTCTGGACCGCCCGCTTGATGTTGTCGGCCGGCATGTTGGCGGCCCGCGCCGACTCCATCGCCGCCTTCAGGCGCAGGTTGCCCTTGGGGTCCCCGCCCCCGTTCCTGGCCGCGACCGTGATCTCGCGCAGGATCTTGGAGAACAGCTTCCCGCGCTGCACGTCGGTCTTGCCCTTCTTCCGCTTGATCTGCGACCACCGTGAGTGTCCAGACATGCCCGTCTCCTACGCGCTCGGGGATGGTTTCAGGGATTTCACGCGCTCGAGGCGCCGCGCCCGGCGCTCGAGGGCCTGGGCGTAGCGGCGCTGCTCGGCGGGGCTCTGGGGAGTGTACGGCGGACAGGGCGTCGGCCGCAGGGGCGCGCTCGGGTTGGGGCCCAGGTGCACGAAGGTGAGGTAGGCGGTGCACGCGTGCCGCACCTCCCCCGTCCAGGGCACCTCGCTCAGCACTTTCACTCCAATCTCGAGCGAAGATGTACCGACGTGGTTGAGGCCCGCCTTGAACGTGACGACCTCGTTGGCCTGGATCGGCGCGTAGAAGTCGAGCGCGTCCAGGCACGCGGTCATCACCAGGCCGCGGCAGTACCGCATCGAGAGGATGCCGCCGGCCTCGTCGATATCGAGCAGCAGCTTGCCCGCGAACATGGTGTTGCCGAACAGCAGGTCCTCCGGCAGCACCGAGCGGCAGGACTCGAACGTCCAGCGCAGCTGCTCGGAGCCGTCGTCCTCCACCTCGCGCATGCGCTCGGCCCGGCGCGCGAAGCGCTCCAGGCGATGGGCCCGGCGGGCGCCGGCGGCGGCGTGGAGGGCCTCCTCGGCGGCGCCGCGGGGCCCCACCTCCTGCGGCACCGGCAGCGGCTTGCCGTGCTCGTCCACCTTCACGAAGACCAGGTGCGACGAGAGCGTGAGAGCCCGCTCCCCGGTGGCCGGCTTCTCGGCGTACACCCGCACCCCGACCTCGAGGGAGCAGCGGCCCACGTACTCGACCTGGGCCCGCAGCACCGCGATCTCGCCGACCTTGACCGGGTGGAGGAAGTCGATGTCGTCCATCGCGCCCAGCAGCACGTTGCCACGCGCCACCCGCGAGGCGGCGATGGTCCCGCACGTGGCGATCCACTGCATCATGCGGCCGCCGTGGATCTGACCGGGCGCCCCCGCGTGCTCGGGGAACACCCAGTTCACCATCTCGGTGGCCGTGTCGGAGATCGAGAGCATGGTCAAGGGTCGGATGCGGCGTAAGTCTCGCATTTTTCTATCACGCCGGGCACCTCAAGTCCAGCCGGCGGAGGGCCCGGGACCGTTGACAATCGGAGATCGCGGCCCTAGGGTTGGGGCCACGCGAGAGCAGGTCCGCACACCCTGAGCAGCGAGGCTCTAGCCCGGGAGGGCCCACATGGAATTCGAGTACTCGAAGAAGACCAAGATGTACATGGAGCAGCTGCACGACTTCATGAACAAGCACATCGTGCCGAACGAGCAGGTCTTCCACGACCAGCTCAACTCGGGCCCCACCCGCTGGCAGGTGCCGCCGATCATGGAGGAGCTGAAGGCCAAGGCGCGCGAGCGCGGCCTCTGGAACCTCTTCCTCCCCGAGAGCGAGCGCGGCGCCGGCCTCAGCAACCTCGAGTACGCGCCGCTCTGCGAGGTGATGGGCCGCTCCCCGATCGCGCCCGAGGTCTTCAACTGCTCCGCGCCCGACACCGGCAACATGGAAGTGCTCGAGCGTTACGGGACCGAGGAGCACAAGAAGCTGTGGATGCGGCCCCTGCTCGAGGGGCAGATCCGGTCCGCGTTCGCAATGACCGAGCCGAAGGTCGCCTCCTCCGACGCCACCAACATCGAGTCGCGCATCGAGCGCGACGGCGACCACTACGTGATCAACGGCCACAAGTGGTGGACCTCCGGCATCGGCGATCCCCGCTGCAAGATCCTCATCTTCATGGGCAAGACCGACCCCAGGAACCCGGACAAGTACAAGCAGCAGTCGATGATCCTGGTGCCGCGCGACACCCCGGGGATCAAGGTGGTACGGATGCTGACCGTCTTCGGGTACGACGACGCCCCCCACGGCCACGGCGAGGTGCTCTTCGAGAACGTCCGGGTGCCCGCCTCCAACATTCTGCTCGGCGAGGGCCGCGGGTTCGAGATCGCCCAGGGCCGCCTGGGGCCGGGGCGCATCCACCACTGCATGCGGCAGATCGGGGTGGCGGAGCGGGCCATCGAGCTGATGTGCAAGCGGGCCACGCACCGGGTCGCCTTCGGCAAGCCGCTGGCCGACAACGACATCACGCTGGAGCGCATCGCGGAGTCCCGCATCGAGATCGACCAGGCCCGGCTCCTGGTGCTGCACGCGGCGTACATGATGGACACCGTCGGCAACAAGGCGGCCCGCCAGGCCATCGCGGAGATCAAGGTCGCGGTACCGAACATCACCGGGCGCGTGGTGGAGCGGGCGATGCAGCTGCACGGCGGGGGTGGGGTGAGCCAGGAGTTCCCGCTCGCGTCGATGTGGGCGCATTCGCGGACGCTGCGGTTCGCGGACGGGCCGGACGAGGTGCACCGGCGGCAGATCGGGCGGCTCGAGCTTCGCAAGCACGGCTAGACCGTCCGGGAGCGGGCGGGGGGCGGGGGCCGGCGGGGGTGAGCCTCTGACCACGACCCGCTCCCTCGTCTGTTCGCGGGGAGGAGTTCCCAATCGGTAGGTCGGCGGGTTAGGCGATCGCCGGAGGGAACGGGTCAGCCGGCCCACCCCCGCCGGCCCCCGCCCCCCGCCCGCTCCCGGACGGCGTCTTCCGCCGGATCCCCAC
>Ga0207657_10000372_pt1 | contig 47410 bp, 47 predicted proteins | sample KBSC33metaG_FD_184316 | JGI IMG/M metagenome (GOLD analysis project Ga0207657, IMG submission 184316) | Corn rhizosphere microbial communities from Kellogg Biological Station, Michigan, USA - KBS C3-3 metaG (SPAdes) (version 2) | ecosystem: Host-associated > Plants > Roots > Rhizosphere > Soil ... | reverse complement strand
GAACAATTCCGAAGAGATGAACAAGGAGCTGGCGCTGGCCAGCCAGAGCAAGCTGATCGTCGTGCCGCTGCGCATCGAGGACGTGACGCCGAACGAGGCGTTCGCCTACGAGTTCGCCACCCGCCAGTGGATCGACTTCTTCGCCGACTGGGAAGTGGCGATCCAGCAGCTCAGCCAGCGGATCGAGAACGCCACGCGCGACGTCGTGACCGACGCGCCGGCGCGGATCGCCGCCTCGCCGGAGCCGGTCGCGCCGGAAGCGCTCGCCGAGGAAGCGGCCGTGGCGGAGGCCGGGCCCGTGTCAGCCCTGGCGCGCAAGCTGAAGGTGGCCCGCCCGTTGCCCGACAAGGCCGCGCCGAAATCCGCCCCGCCGGCAGCCGCCGAGCCCGCCTCGTTTGAAGAGGCCAAGGCCGCGATCGAGCTCGACGCGGCCATGGACGCCGACGCCGCGGCTCTCGCCGCGCCCCGTCGCCGCCGCGCCGCGATGTACGTTGGCATCTCGCTCGTCGTCCTGATCGTCGCCGGGATCGGGCTGGCGGCGCCTGGCCTGTTGCGGTCCAAGGACCATCCGGAATCGCGCGCCATGGTGGCCCTGCTGCCCACCGCCGCGCCGTCGAGCCTGCAGAAGGCCTCGGCTTCCGCCGCGCCTGGGACCCTCGACCCCGCAGCCGCCACGGCGACCGATCCCGCCGCCACGGAGGCCGCCGACGCGCCCAAGGCGCCGGTGAAGAAAAAGAAGGCCAAGGTCGTCCAGCCGGCGGACGACGTTCCCTACTGACCGGGCGATCGGCGAGGCCCGCACCGCATGACTGGGCGCCCGACGTGAGGATGCGCACCCGATGACTGAGGTGGACCTGCCCCGGCGCCGCACGTCCGCTCGGGTCCGCGCCGGCAAGCCGGCGGCCGCCGCGCCGCCGCCAGCGTCGCTGCAATTCGTCCAGATCGCCTTCGCCGGGCACAACCGGCCCGAAGACCTGGGCGATCCCGCCCAGGCGTGGGCGGGCCTGGAGAACGCCTTCGCCCTGCTGGCGCAGGCGGGGGTCGCCAACGCGCGGCTGGTCGCCGGGTTGGCCCCCGGCGCGGACCTGCTGGCCGCGGAAGCCTGGAAGGCCGCCGGGCTCGGGCCGGTGCACGCGGTCTTCCCGTTCCTGGACGACACCGTCGAGGGCGGGGCCGAGGCCCTGATGGACGCCGGCGCCTGGCTGGACGGCCGCGCCAGCGAGGCCCTGGGCCGCAACGCCTACCTGGCGCAGACCCGCTGGCTGATCGGGGCCGCCGACCTGCTGGTGGTGGTCTGGACCGGCGAGCACGCGCGCGGCGCGGGCGGCACGGCGGACGCGGTGCGGCTGGCGCTGGAGCACGGCATTCCGGTGCTCTGGGTCAAACCGGGCGAGCCCGACGGCCTGAAGCTGATCCGGCCTGAGCATCTCGACGAGGACTTCGGCTTCCTGGAATTCCTCGACGAGCTGCGCCTCGGCCGTGAACCCCTGGTCCGCGCGGCGTCGCCGCAGGCGGTGCAGGAAGCGCTGCACGACCTGGGCCTGCGGGCCGAACCGCACCGCCACGAGGCGCCGCCGGAAACCGCCCCCGACCGGCGGTTCTTCCGCCACTGGCGCGCCTACGCGATCTTCCGCAAGACGCTCGGCGGCTCGGCCGATCCGTTCGAGGCCGTGCCCCTGCCGCCTGACCTGGCCGCCGAACCCGGCTTCATCCGGCTGACGCAGGCCCATGTCGCGGCCGATGCGGAGGCGAGCTACCTGGGCGCCGTACACCGCTCGCACCAGGTCATCCTGCTGGGCGTCGCCATCCTGGCCACCATCGCCGGCACGGTCGGCAGCCTGTGGACGCAGACCGAGCTTGCCATGGTGCTCATCGAACTGGCGCTCGCGGCCGGCGCCTTCTGGGTCTGGATGGGAGCCGAGCGGGGTCGCCGCCACCAGCGCTGGGGCGAGGCGCGCCGCCTGGCCGAGGACCTGCGGCTCGAGCGCGTGGCCTGGACGCTGGGGGTCAATACAGCCCCGCACGGCTCCAGCATGCTGGCCAGCAGCCCGCGGGCGCGGCGCGTGCGGCGCGAAGCCGGCCTGCCCAGCGGCGCCTTCAATCCCGCGCGAGTGCGAAGCTGGGGCCGCTGGGCGATCGACGAGCTGGTCACCGGACAGGCGGCCTATCACCGCGGCCAGTCGAAGATCAACGGCCACGTCTCGCACCGCATCCACCAGCTGGAGAACGGCAGCTTCACGGTGCTGATGGTGGTGCTGGTGGCCTATGTGCTGAGCACCGCAGGCATGGCGCTGTTCGGCCACCAGGGGCCGCACTGGCTGACCAGCCTGGTCGGCGTGGCCGGCGCCATCGTGCCCGCCATCGGCGCGACCTGCCTGGCGCTGGAGGCGGCCCTGTCATTGGGCGAACAGGCCGCGCGCAGCAAGGTGCTGGCCGGCCGGCTGGACGCGATCGCCGCCGACCTCGAACCCGACGCGACGCTCGAGACCCTGCAGGCGGCGGCCCGCAGCGCGATCCGCCTGCAGCGCGCGCAGGAGAACCACTGGAGCGAGGGCACCGTGCGTAGGCGGCTGATCCGCGGCAGCTGAAATTCGCATCTACGGCGCAGCCGCTTTCACCCAGGCGCCGGGCGTGCAATTCTAGCCAAGGTCAATTGGGGGAGCTTGTCGATGAACGCACGTCTTGCCGGCGCCATGGGCGCAGCCCTCCTGCTCAGCGCCTGCGCCAGCCCTGGCGGCCCGGCGCCGTCCGCGCCCGTGGCCAGCGGCGCCACCGCCGCGTTCCGCGCCGCCGACTTCGCCTGGTCTCAGGCGCCGGGCAAGGGCGGGATCGACGGCCAGCTCACCTACGGCCAGGCGGGCCAGGCGTTCACCTGCGCCAACGCCTCGGTGATCCTGACGCCGGAAACGCCCTGGGTCAGGGCCCGGATGATGGTGCTCTACAATTCGGACAAGAGCGCGGCCCTGCCGGCGGCGGAGGTGCGAGGCCGCACGCCGCCCGAACGCAGCCAGGACTATTCCGACTTCGTGCGCCGGGCCACCTGTGACGCCCAAAGCCACTTCAGCTTCTCCGGCCTGCCGGACGGCCCCTGGTTCGTGATCACGGTCGCGAAGCCCGCGACCCCGGGCGCAGCGAGCCGCGACGTGGCGATCATGCGCCGCGTGGTCCTGCGGGGCGGCAAGGTGGTTAGGGTGAAGCTGTAGGGCTCTGCCTTCCCCGAAAGGGGAAGGATGGTGCCGCCTGGGTGACTCGAACACCCGACCTACGCATTACGAATGCGCCGCTCTACCGGCTGAGCTAAGGCGGCCCGTTGGGCCTTCCGGTTGCGGCGGGGCGAGGGCCCGGCCGCGAAGGAGCGCCTATTTAGCGGCTCTCGGCCCGCTCGCCAAGCGGCCTCGGCCGGCGCGTCGCCGCGGGGCCGGCGGAGCGGCCTCCGCCAGCACCGCATCGTCGTCGCCGTAGCCCTGGTCGTCCACGGGATAGGGCGCAGGCTCCAGGCCATCTGCGGTGAGGAACGGCGCGGAATCGGCATAGGCGATCGGCAGTTCGGGCAGCTCGCTCAGCGAACGTTCGCGGCGCTCGTGCCGCGGGTGGATGAGTTCGCCGGTCTCGGCGAAGGTCATCACCAGGCGCGCCCAGTCGGAGGCCTGATAGGCGAAGGCGCGGCCTTCCGGATCGAGGTCCGACCAGTCCGGCTCTTGCGGCGCGTTCATTCCCTGCGCGAGCCACAGCCGGGCCTCGTCCGGCTGGCCGGAGGCGAAGGCGACGCGGGCGCGCAGGCCGGCGATCCGCGCGGTGACCGGCTCGGCTTCCAGGCCGCCCATCGCGCCGCGCGCCTGGGCCGCGTCGCCGACGATCAGCGCGCGCTCGACGTTGAGGATGCGGCTCTCCCGGTGGCCGGGGTTCTGGGCGGCCAGCGTCATCAGCCGGTCGGCGCGCTCGCGCGGGGTCTCGGCGGTTTTGAGGTCGCGGTAGGCCAGCCAGAGCGCCGGGTGCGGAGCCGCCTTCCAGGCGCTCTCCAGGGTCGCAGAGGCGCGGCCGATCTTGCCGTCGGCGGCCAGCAGGCGCGCGGCCATCACCACGCCCGGGGCGAAGCCCGGCTGCAGCTTGGCGGCTTCGACGGCGCTGTCGAGGGCCTGGCCACGGGCCCTGGGCTCGGTCGCGGTCTCGAGCTGGGCGGCCAGGGCGGCGAGCAGGGCCGCGCGCGCCCGCTCGGCGGTCACCGGCGGGACGATCTTGCGGTCCAGCGCGTTCTTCACGAGCTCCAGGCCGGCGCCCCATTCGGCGGCGTCCAGGCGCGCCTCCAGCAGTGCGCGCCAGGCCCACCGGGCGCTGCGGGTCTCGCTGAAAGCCTCCTGGGCGTGCCGCAGCGCCGTCGCCCGCTCGCCCTGGGCCAGCGCCAACTGCATCAGGCCCTTGTGGCCGGCCAGGCGCATCTCCGGAAACCCCAGCATGGCGGCGTAGGCGGCCTGGGCCGCGACGACGTCGCCCGCGGCTTCGGCGGCCTGGGCGGCCAGGACCCGGACGAGCCCGGGGGTTTCGTCGGCGAGCCCGGCCGCCTTCTGGGCCAGGCGGCGGGCTTCGGAGCCGTCGCCGGCCGCCGCCGCCAGGAAGCCGCGGGTCAGGGTTTCGTTGGCCTGGCGGCGGCGGCTTTCAGCGCGGGTCCGCTCCGCCCTGCGCGGCGCGGCCAGCACCCACAGCAGGGTCCGCCAGCCGACGGTGAAGGCGAGCGAGGCGAACATCACGATCAAGGCGGCGGCCGAAGCCGTCATGTCGGCGCGCCAGCCCAGCCAGACCACGCTCGCGCGGCCGGCGTCGCCCGTCAGCGCCAGGATGGCGACCGCTGCGGCGGCGACGACCAGGACGACGAGGCTGGCGCGAATCATGCGCCGCCGCCCCTCGCGTCAGAGGAAGGGGCGCCGGGAGAGACGGCCTCGGGAGCAAGGGCGCCGAGAGACCTCGCTTCGAGGGCGAGGGCCTGCAAGGCGCGGGCGCGCAGCGCCTCGGCGTTGCGGTCGATCTCCGCGCGCCGTTCGGCCCGGGCGCGCCACGGCGCCATGGCCTCCCGCGCACTCTGTGGCAGGCGGTCGAGGGTGCGAAGCGCGCGATCGAGGTCGCCGTCCTCCACCTGGCGGTCGGCGCGCGCCAGAAGGGCGTCGACGCCGTCGCCGGGCACGTCGCCCACGCGGCGCAGGCTGACGATCCGCGACAGGGCGTAGACGATGCGGTCTCCGAGGCCTGCCTTGTCGCCCGGAGCGCGGGCGGCGCTGGCGGCGCGGGCCGCATAGTCCGGGAAGCCGGCGGCGAGCGCGATGCGGCTGGGCGCGCCCGTCTGGGCCAGGCGTTCCAGGGCCTGCAACTCCGGCGAGGGCGGCGCGATGGCGCGGAAGCTGGCGAGGTCCTCGGCGAAGGGGCCGGAGCCCTGCGACGCCGCGACGACGACGGAGGCGGCCAGCGCCGCGGCGGCGGCCTGGGAGGCCTGCGCCTGCTGCGTCTCCAGCCGCGCCACGCGAGCGCCAAGCCGCGCCACGTCCGGGGAAGCCTCGCTCGCCGGCGCCGCCGCCGCGGGCGCTGCCGCCGGCGCGGAGGGCGGCGGCGGCGCAGGCTCCGCGGCGGGCGTCCGCTCCGCAGCCGCGCCGGGCGCCGACCGCACGGCCAGCCACCGAGGCCCGAAGCTGGCGATCGCCACGCCCCCCAGCACGCAGAGCACGGCGAAGGCCACCATCGCCCAGAACGTCGCGCTCAGCAGCGGCTTCGGCCGGTATCCGGCCGGATCCGCGGGCGCCGAGGCCTCGGGCATATCGGAGGGCGCGGTCATGAGGTGCGGTCTATCAGGTTAAGCAGAGCGCCCTCGAGGGGCATCGGCGGGAAGGCCTTGGCCGCGAGAGCCACGCGGGCCAGCGGCTTGACCACCGCCTTGGACAGCCCCAGCGCGCGCAGCTTGGGCGCGGGATGGGCCTTGAGGACCGAGGCCAGGACCTGGGCCGCGCGGGGAGAGTGCAGCAGGGCGACGTCGGCCTGGACCAGCGTCCGGGCGACCTCGTCGGCCGGCTTCACCGGGGCGGTTTCATAGAGGATCAGCCGCCGCGCCGCGACGCCGTGCTTCTCCAGCGCGCCGGCCAGGTCGCCCGCTGGCTCGACCGCGCCCGGATGCAGCACCGCCCCGCGCAGCTCCGTGCGGCGCAGCGCGATGCCCTCGGCCAGGGCGTCGACGTCCCCGTCGGCCGACAGCACCAGCTTGAAGCCCGCCGCGCGCGCCGCCTGGGCCGTCGCAGCGCCCACGGCGAAGACCCGCAGGGACCGTTCGCCGCAAATGTCGGAAAACGTGCGCACGCCGTTGGCGCTGGTGAAGGCGAGCGCCGCCACGCCGTTCAGGTCCACGTGCACGTCGTCCAGCGCGCGGACCGCCAGCAGCGGGGCGATGATCGCCTCATGCCCCAACGCCCGCACCCGCTCGGCGGTGGCGTCCGCGCCGGGCTGAGCGCGAGTGATCCAGATTCTCTGACGACGACGAGCCATGGACGCCATTTAGCGCAGAGAGCCTTAACCTTCTGCAAACCCTATATGGAGGCGCGAGCCCCGCCGCCGCCAGCGAGAACCCGATGCCAGACGAACCGGAAGAAACCCCGATCCAGCGGGCGCTGCGCCTGAAGAAGGCCGCCATCGCCGCGCGGCCCAAGCCGCCGCGCGGCGGCAAGTTCCAGCGCGAGCAGGCCGCGGCCGCGCACTCGTCCTCGAAATCGAAGCCCTGGATGTCGCGCTAGATCGCGATCGCGTCGCCGGCTTCCTCGCGCACGGCGAAGCCTAGCGAGAGGCCGAGGTCGCGGGCGGAGGCTTCCGGGGCGGCCAGTTCGGTCAGGTCCGCCTCGCCCGCATGGCGAAACCGGGACCGGCCGTCGGTCGACAGCGCCTCGACGATCAGCTTCAGGTGCGCGCCCTCGAACCAGGCGTGGGCGCCGATGGCGGTCTTGCAGGAGCCTTCGAGCGCCGACATCGCGCCGCGTTCGGCGGCGACGGCGATGGCCGTGGGGGCATGCTTGATCGCCTGCACCCAGGAGGCGTCGCAGTCTCCGACCCGGGTCTCGATCGCCAGCGCGCCCTGGCCCGGCGCGGGCGGGCATTCCATCGGGTCGATGAGGCTTTGCGGCAGGTGTCCGAGCCCCAGGCGCTTCAGCCCCGCGAACGCCAGCAGGATGGCGTCGGCCTCGCCGGCCTGCAGCTTGGCGAGCCGGGTGTCGACGTTGCCGCGCAGCATGTGGACGTCGAGGTCCGGGCGGCGGTGCAGCATCTGCGCCTGGCGGCGCAGGCTGGCGGTGCCGAGCACCGCGCCGTGGGGCAGGTTCTCGACCCTGTCGGCCTTCAGGCTCAGGAACGCGTCGCGAGGGTCCTCCCGGTCGGGAATGGCGGCGATGCACAGTCCGTCCGGCAGCAGGGCCGGCATGTCCTTCAGGGAGTGGACGGCGCAGTCGATGCGGCCGTCCAGCAGCGCCTCCTCGATCTCCTTTGTGAACATCCCCTTGCCGCCGATCTCCAGCAGGCGGCGGTCCTGCACGCGGTCGCCGGTGGTGGTGATGACGACCAGCGGCGCGACGCGCTCGACCTCTTCGGGCCGCTCAGGATCGGCGCCGAGCGCGGCGGCGATGCGGCGCTGCATGTGGCCGGCCTGGGCGAGCGACAGCTTCGAGCCGCGGGCGCCGATCCGCACCTGAACTGTGGGGGCAGGCGGTTGCGTGGGCACGGTCGGCGGTCTACCTCGGGACGGGTGGAATGCGCCTGCTACAGGAGCGGGCGCCCCCCGGCAACCGGATGACCTCCATCAACAGAAGCTTGGGCCCCCAACTTATCCTCGGCCTGGAGACCAGCTGCGACGAGACCGCCGCGGCCGTGGTGCGCCGTGCGCCGGACGGCGGCGTGGAGGTGCTGTCGTCGATCGTCGCCAGCCAGATCGCCGCGCACGCCCCCTTCGGCGGCGTGGTTCCGGAGATCGCCGCGCGAGCGCATGTGGAGATCATCGACGCCATCGCGGCGCAGGCGCTGGCCGAGGCGGACGTCGGCTTCGACGCCCTGACCGGGGTGGCGGCGACGGCGGGGCCCGGCCTGGTGGGCGGGGTGATGGTGGGCCTGTCGTTCGGCAAGGCGGTGGCCCTGGCCCGCGGCCTGCCGCTGGTGGCGGTGAACCACCTGGAGGGCCACGCCGTCTCGGCGCGGCTGGCGGCCGACGTCGGCTATCCCTTCCTGCTGCTGCTGGTCTCCGGCGGACACTGCCAGCTCCTGGCGGTGGAAGGCGTCGGCGCCTGCCGCCGGCTGGGCTCGACCATCGACGATGCGGCCGGCGAGGCGTTCGACAAGATCGCCAAGACGCTTGGCCTGCCCTACCCGGGCGGCCCGGCGCTGGAGGCCCTGGCCCGGGCCGGCGATCCGGAACGCTTCACGCTGCCGCGCATGCTGCTGGGGCGCAAGGACTGCGACTTCTCCTTCTCCGGCCTGAAGACCGCCGCGGCGCGGATCGCCGAGGGCCTCAGCACGCACGCCGACCGCGCCGACCTGGCCGCCGCCGTCCAGGCCGCGATCGCCACCCAGCTCGCCGAACGCAGCGACCGCGCCATGGCCGCCTATGCCGCCGCCCACTCGGGACAGGGCCTGCGCTTCGTCGTGGCGGGCGGCGTCGCGGCCAACCGGGCCGTCCGGGCGCGGCTGCAGGCGACCGCCGAGGCGCGCGGCTTTTCCTTCACCGCCCCGCCGCTCGCCTACTGCACCGACAACGCCGCGATGATCGCCCTGGCGGGCGCCGAGCGGCTGGCGCTGGGGATCTCCGACCCGCTCGACGCAGCCGCAAGGCCGCGCTGGCCGTTGGATGAGGCGGCGGCCAACGCCAACCCGACCCACGTCCCCGGCCGCAAGGGAGCGAAAGCATGAGATCTGCGGCATGAAGAAGGCCGGCGTCATCGGCGGCGGGGCGTGGGGCACGGCCCTGGCCCAAGTCTGCGCGCGGGCGGGGTTGGAGACCACGCTCTGGGCGCGCGAGCCAGACGTGGTGGCGAGCGTCAACACCAGCCACGAGAACACCAGCTTCCTTGCGGGCGTGGAGCTTGAGCCCATGATCCGGGCGACCGGCGACCTGGCGGACCTGGCGGCGAGCGACGTGGTGCTGGCCGTCACGCCCGCCCAGCACCTGCGCGCGACGCTGACCGCCTTTGCGCCTCACGTACGCGACGGCCTGCGGATCCTGCTCTGCGCCAAGGGCGTCGAGCAGGGCTCGCTGAAGCTGATGACCGAGGTGCTGGCCGAGACGATCCCGCAGGCGGCGCCGGCCGTGCTGTCGGGCCCCAGCTTCGCGGGCGAGGTGGCGCGCGGCCTGCCGACCGCCGTCACCCTGGCCTGCCCCGATCCGGGCTGCGCGGTGGAACTGGCGGAGCTGATCGCCACGCCGACCTTCCGGCCCTACTTCGCCACCGACATGATCGGCGCCGAAGCCGGCGGGGCGGTGAAGAACGTGCTGGCCATCGCCTGCGGCATCGTCGAGGGCCGCGGCCTGGGCCGCAGCGCGCACGCCGCCCTGATCACCCGTGGCTTTTCGGAGCTGACCCGGCTGGCCGTGGCGCTGGGCGGCGAGGCCGAGACGGTGGCCGGGCTCTGCGGCCTGGGCGACCTGGTGCTGACCTGCTCCAGCCCGCAGTCGCGCAACATGAGCGTCGGCCTGGCGCTGGGTCGCGGGCAGACGCTGGACGAGGCCCTGGCCGGCAAGCTCTCGGTGGCGGAGGGCGTCGCCTCGGCCCCGGCGGTGCGCGAGCTCGCCCGGAAGCTCGGCGTCGACGTGCCCATCTGCGTGGCCACCGCCGCCATCCTGGCCGGCGAGGTCGGCGTCGACGACGCCATCCGCGGCCTGCTCTCCCGACCCCTTCGCGAGGAATAGACGATGCCGCTCTTCATGCTGGCCTGTTTCGACAAGCCCGATTCCCTGGACCTGCGCATGGCGACGCGGGAGGCGCACCTGGCCTACGCTCGCGAGAACCTGGCGCAGGTGAAGATGGCGGGCGCGCTGCTGGACGAGGCCGGCGCCATGGCGGGGTCGCTGTTCATCATGGATGTTCCCGACCGCGCGGCCGTGGAGGCGTTCAACGCCGCCGACCCCTACCAGAAGGCTGGCGTCTTCGGCCGCGTCGATATCCGCGGCTTCCGGGCCTCCATTGGAACGGTCTAGCGACAACCCCGCCCGCCCGCCCGCCGGCCAGCGGCTCTGCGCACTGTCGGACCTGGCGGACCCCGGCTCCAAGGGTTTCCGCTTCCGCGCCGAAAGCCGCCTCTTCGCGGGCTTCGTGGTCCGCAGGGGCGAGACGGTGCTGGGCTACGTCGATAGCTGCCCGCACGCCGGCTGGCCGCTCGGCGTGCTGGACGAGCGCTACCTGACCAAGGCCGGCGACCACATCCTCTGCGCCGGCCACGGCGGGCTCTTCACCCTCGACGGCCGCGGCGCGACGACGCCGTGCGTGGGCCTGAGCCTGACGCCCTGGCCCGTGGCGGTGAAGGACGGGGATGTGGTGACGGCTTAGTTTTCCTCGTCATCCTAAGCCCCGTGCCTGGGATCCCTCGCGCGGCTGCTGCGTGTTGGAGGAGGACTGGAGCCTGATCCGCCGACGCGGAAACACCGATGGAGGGATCCCAGGCACGAGGCCTGGGATGACGTAGGCAATTCAGCCCGGCGCGACTTCGGCGCTGAAGGCGGCCACATCCTCGATCAGGCCGGCGACAGCCGCCGCCACCAGCTCAGCGCCCTTTTCCGGGCTCGCCTGGCCAGGGTCGGAGCCCATGCGGCCGTCGGGATAGCGGGCGCGGAAGTCGAGGGCCTCGCGGATGGGGCCGGTGGGCGCGATCTGCGGCGCGTAGTTGGCGGACTTGATGGAGTCCGGATAACCCCACTGGGTGACCGCGATCTCCGACGGGGTGGCGTGGCTGCCATGGCCGGTGGGGAACTGCCGGTTGGCGAGCGACAGGACGCCCTTCAGCTCCCACCAGTTCTTCTGCTTGCAGGCAAAGCCGCGGTTGCGCTGGCTATAGGTCGCCTCCGCGTAGAGTTCGGAGAAGGCCGCATCGATGGTGGCGACGTTGCCGCCGTGACCGTTCAGGAAATAGAGCTTCTCGAAGCCGGCCAGCCCCAAGCTGCGGCACCAGTCGCCGATCGCCGCCATGAAGGTCGAGGGCCGCAGCGCGATGGTGCCCGGGAAGCCCAGGTGATGCTGCGCCATGCCGATGTTGAAGGTGGGCGCGACCAGCAGGTCCGCGGTTTTCTGGGCTTCATGGGCGATGATCTCCGGGCAGAGCCAGTCGGTGCCCAAAAGGCCGGTCGGCCCGTGCTGCTCGTTGGAGCCGATGGGGATCACCACCGTCTTAGAACGCTTCAGGTAATCCTCGATCTCTTGCCAGGTGGACAGGTGCAGCAGCATGGGACGGGCCTTCCGGATATGTCGGCCACCCGCATAGGCGCTGGCGGCCGGGGGCGCCAGGGACTCTAGGGGGCCTTCACGCCGGTCGCGGCCATGCCGGCCAGCCGCCAGGTCCCACGTCGCCTGGCGAAGGACAGCGCGCAGCCGCCGGCGGCGTCCTGCACGCAGACGTGGTCCTTGTCCTCGACCTTGAGCAGCGCCGCCACCTGGGGCGCGGTCGGAGCCGGCGGCAGGGTGGTGTGCCCCTGAGCCCGCCGGATCGCGGGTGCGGTGATCATCCGGTCCATGGCGAATTCCGAAGGCCCGGCGCCAATGTCGATGCCATTGCTCCGGCCCAGCGCGGCGAGCTGGTCGCGCAGGTTGGCGCGCAGGGCTGGCCGGTCGAGGACCACCTCCATGGCTGCGCCGTCGCGGCGCTGAACGGCGCCCAGGAAGCTCGCGATGGCCTTGGAGGCCGACCCGCGCGGATCGAGGCTGCAGCCGCCAACGCCCAGCGTCAGCGCGGCGAGCGCGACCAGGATTCCCTTGCGAAGCATGCGCCGGACCATGACGGCGCCCGCCGGTCCGGGCAAGCTTGGCCGCAGGTTCTTGGCAGGGATTGTTGCGCCGGACCGCGCTCTCCGCATACTCCCTCTGGGGTTGGCATATTTCGGGAGTGCGCGCAGGTGTCCGACAACGAAATCTTTCCAGTCCCCGAGGCCTGGGCGAAGAACGCCCTGATGGACGCCGCCGGCTACGAGGCCGCGGTGGCGCGCGTCGAGGCCGACCCTGAGGGCTACTGGGGCGAGGTCGGCAGGCGCCTCGACTGGATCAAGCCGTTCACCCAGGTGAAGGACGTCTCCTTCGACGCCAAGGACTTCCGGGTGCGCTGGTACGCCGACGGGGTGCTGAACGTCTCCGTCAACTGCATCGACCGCCATTTGCCGCAGCGCGCAGACCAGACCGCCTTCATCTGGGAGAGCGACGGCGGCGAGACCAGCGACCTCATCACCTACGGCCAGCTGCATTCCGAAGTCTGCCGCATGGCCAATGTGCTGAAGGCCCGGGGCGTCAAGAAGGGCGACCGGGTCACCATCTACTTGCCGATGATCCCACAGGCCGCCTACGCCATGCTGGCCTGCGCGCGGATCGGGGCGATCCATTCGGTGATCTTCGGCGGCTTTTCGCCGGACAGCATCGCCGGGCGGATCCAGGACTGCGACTCCCGGATCGTCATCACCGCCGACGAAGGCCTGCGCGGCGGCAAGCCGGTGCCGCTGAAGAAGAATGTGGACGAGGCCCTGGAGAGCTGCCCGGGCGTCGCCGACGTCATCGTGGTGCGCCGCACCAAGGCCGACGTGCCGATGAAAGAGGGCCGCGACGTCTTCTATTCCGACGTGAAGGCGACCGTCTCCGACCAGTGCGACCCCGAGCCGATGAACGCCGAGGACCCGCTGTTCATCCTCTACACCTCCGGCTCGACCGGGAAGCCCAAGGGCGTGCTGCACACCACCGGCGGCTATCTGGCCTGGGCCGCGCACACCCATGAGCTGGTCTTCGACTACCGGCCGGGCGAGGTCTTCTGGTGCACCGCCGACGTGGGGTGGGTCACCGGACACAGCTATGTGGTCTATGGCCCGCTCGCCAACGCGGCGACCAGCGTGATGTTCGAGGGCGTGCCGAACTACCCGACCTCCTCGCGTTTCTGGGAGGTCTGCGACAAGCACAAGGTTCAAATCTTTTACACGGCTCCGACCGCGATCCGCGCCCTGATGCGCGAGGGCGAGGCGCCGGTGACGCGCACCTCGCGCAAGTCTATCCGCCTGCTCGGCACCGTGGGCGAGCCGATCAATCCCGAGGCCTGGCTCTGGTACCACCGCGTGGTCGGCGAGGGGCGCTGCCCGATCGTCGACACCTGGTGGCAGACCGAGACCGGCGCCTGCCTGATGAGCCCGCTGCCTGGCGCGATGGCGCTGAAGCCCGGCTCCTGCGCCAAGCCGCTGCCCGGGGTGAAGCCGCAACTGGTGGACGCCGACGGCAAGGTGCTGGAGGGCGCGATCAGCGGAAACCTGTGCCTGACGGACTCATGGCCCGGCATGATGCGCACGGTCTATGGCGACCACGACCGGTTCATCGCCACCTACTTCACCACCTATCCCGGCAAGTATTTCACCGGCGACGGCGCCCGCCGCGACGAGGACGGCTATTACTGGATCACCGGGCGCGTGGACGACGTGATCAACGTCTCCGGCCACCGGCTGGGCACGGCGGAGATCGAGAGCGCGCTGGTCGCCGACCCGAAGGTCGCCGAGGCCGCGGTGGTCGGCTATCCGCATGAGATCAAGGGCCAGGGCATCTACTGCTTCGTGACCCTGAAAGCCGATGTCGAGGTCACCTCGGCGCTGGAGCCGGAGCTGCGCAACTGGGTGCGGCGCGAGATCGGGCCGTTCGCCTCGCCGGACGTGATCCAGTTCGCGCCGGGCCTGCCGAAGACCCGTTCGGGCAAGATCATGCGCCGCATCCTGCGCAAGGTGGCCGAGGGCGACGTCGCCAACCTGGGCGACACCTCGACGCTCGCCGATCCGAGCGTCGTCGAGGACCTGGTGCGCAACCGCGCCGGCGGAGAAGGGCCGGACCTGGTCACCCTGGACGGGGCGCAGGTCGACCTTGTCGAGGTCGGACGGCTGCTGGAGACCCATGACGGCGTCGCCGAGGCCGCCAGCGTCGCGGCCGCCGACGGTGTCCACGCCTTTGTGGTCGCCACGCCCGACACGCGCCATACCGACATCCTCGAGGCGGACCTGAAGGGGCTGGTTCGCCGCGAGGTCGGGCCGGCGGCCGTTCCGCAGACCGTCCGCTTCTTGTCCGCCCTGCCGCGCGACAAGTCGGGCGCGGTCGTGCGCCGGGTGCTGCGCAAGGCGGCGGCTGGCGAAGCCGGCAATCTCGGCGATCCGGCGGCCCTGGCCGATCCGTCGGTGCTGGACGAACTCGCCAGGAAGCCGGCGACCGCCTGACGACAGAGGAGGAGGCTCTCGGCCATGCGCGTCCTCCTCGTCATTGCCGCCCTGACCGCGGCCTGGCCGGCCAGCGCCTTCGACCTGTCGACCCGGGCCGAGGCCCTGCTTGACCGCGGCCGTCCCTATGCGGAGGTGACGCCCGACCCGGACGGCTCCTCAGGGCGGATCCGGGCGGCGATCGACATCGCGGCGTCGCCCCAAGCGATCTGGAACGTGATGACCGACTGCGACCTCGCGCCGAAGATGGTCGCCAACCTGAAGAGCTGCCGCATCCTGGACCGTGACCCGCAGGGCCGCTGGGACATCCGCGAGCAGATCAGCAAGATGACCTTCGTGCCGTCCGTGCGCAGCGTGTTCCGCGAGGATTTCGAGCCGCCGCGGCGCATGACCTTCCACCGGGTCGGGGGCGACCTGAAGGTGCTGGAGGGCGAGTGGCTGCTGACCCCGCGCGGGGCGCTGACGCGGGTGACCTACGAGGCCCGGGTCGCCGCGCCGTTCTCGGTTCCGGGCTGGATCGCCAGGCTGGCGCTGCGCCACGACGTGCCGATGGCGCTGCTGGCGCTGCGCCGGGAGTCGGTGGCCCGCGTGCAGACACCCACCCCAACGACGATCCAGGCGCCGTGAGCCCCGACTTGCCGGCGCCCCTGCGCGCCGCCCTCGATCGCGCCCTGGAGGGCATGCCGCGCAAGGGCCTCGCCGAGCGCGCGGCGCGGACCTCGCAGGCCTATCGCGCCGGCCTGCCGTCGGCCGGCGTGATCCGCGAGGCCGACGATGCCCTGGCCTACGCCCTGACCCGGCTGCCGGCGACCTATGCCGCCTGCTCGGCCGTGCTGGCCGAGGCGGCCCGGACGGCGCCCGGCTTCGCGCCGAAGTCCCTGCTCGACGCGGGCTCCGGGACCGCCGCGGCGAGCTGGGCGGCCTGTGCGGTATGGCCGGGCGCCGAGGCCGCGACCTGGCTCGACGCCAGCCCTCCGTTCCTGGCGCTTGCTGCGCAACTGGCCGCCGGCGGGCCTGCGGCCCTGCGCGCAGCGGACGCACGGCGCGCCGACCTCACCTCGGGCGGTCCCTGGCCACGCGCCGACCTGGTCATCGCGAGCTACGCGCTGGCGGAGATCGCGCCCGACCGGCAGGCTTCAATCGTGAGCGAATTATGGAACGCCTGCGAGGGCATGTTGGCGCTCGTGGAGCCCGGTACGCCTGCGGGCCACGCCCGGATCCTCGCCGCGCGCAACGCCCTTATCGCGGCCGGCGCGACCGTGGTGGCGCCCTGCCCGCACGCCGAGGCCTGCCCGCTGATCGGGGAGGACTGGTGCCACTTCAGCGTGCGCCTGCCCCGCAGCCGCGATCACCGCCTGGCCAAGGGCGCCGAGGTCCCCTTCGAGGACGAACGCTTCAGCTATCTGGTCGCCGCCCGGCCTGGAATCGCGGCCATACCGCCCCGGCCGCGTGTCCTGGCGCCGCCGCGGGTGGGCAAGCCTGGCATTGCGCTCAAGCTGTGCGGCGTGGATGGCGCGGTCGAACAGCGGCTGATCTCCAAGCGCGACAAGCCCGCCTACGCCGCCACGAGGCGACTGGGCTGGGGAGACGTGCTCTAAGGTCTGCATATTTCATCCCCTCATTTCCGGAGCCCGATCATGCCCAAGAGCCGTGAGATCCATCTCGTGCAACGCCCGAACGGGGCGCCGAAGCCGGCGGACTTCGCCCTCGTGGAGCGCGAGGCGCCCGATGCGGCGGACGGCGAGGTGCTGGTGGAGAACCTCTACATGTCGGTCGATCCGGCGATGCGGCCGAGGCTGACCGCCGGCCAGGCGCTGAATGAGCCGATGCTGGGCGGGGCGCTGGGCCGTGTCGTGCAGTCGAAGCACGACGGCTTCGCGGTCGGCGACCTGGTCAGCAACCGCCTGGGCTTCCGGGAATATTTCACCTCCGACGGCAAGGGACTGACCAAGCTCTCGCCCGACCCCGACCTGCCGCTGACGGTCCACATGCATGCGCTGGGCGGCACGGGCTTCACGGCCTACGGCGGCCTGCTGCACATCGGCCAGTTGAAGGACGGCGAGCAGGTGTTCGTCTCCACCGCCGCCGGGGCGGTCGGCTCGGTGGCCGCCCAGATCGCCAAGATCAAGGGCTGCTATGTGGTGGGCTCCACGGGCTCGGACGACAAGGCGGCCTGGCTGCGCGACGAGGTCGGGCTCGACGCGGTGATCAACTACAAGACTCAGCCGATCCGCCAGGCCTTGGAAGACGCCACGCCCAAGGGGCTCGACGTCTATTTCGACAACGTCGGCGGCGACCACCTGGAGGCGGCGCTTCGGCGGATGAACACGCTCGGGCGCATTCCGGTCTGCGGCTTCATCTCCGGCTACAACTCCGGCCACTCCGCGGTGTCGAACCTCTCCAACATCATCTACGCGCGGGTGACGCTGCGCGGCTTCGTGGCGACCGACTTCATGCACCTCTACGGCGATTTCCAGCGCGACATGGCCGGCTGGCTGAAGGCCGGCAAGGTCAAGTACCAGGAGACCGTGATGGAAGGCATCGCCGCGGCGCCCGCCGCGCTGATCGGCCTGATGGAAGGCCAGAACAGCGGAAAGATGCTGGTCAGGCTGGCGAGCTAGTCAGCGCGGCCCGGCGGCGCAGATAGGGCACGATGAAATCGATGAAGGCGCGCACCCGCGGCGTGTCCTTCAGCTCCCGGCGCGTGACCAGCCAGGCCGAGGCCTGGCCGGCGTCGATGAGGTCGGAGCAGCGCACAAGGCTCGGATCGCCGTCGGCGACCGCGCAGGGCAGCGGCGCGATTCCCAGGCCGGCCTTCACGGCATGCACCATGTGGCTGAGCGAATTCGACCGCAGCGACGGCGCCTTGCCGGGCGCCTGGCTGAACATCCAGACCAGCCCGGGCAGGCTGGCGAGCGCGCCGTCGCCGCCGATCAGGTCATGGTCGCAGAGGGCCGCCAGCGTGGCGGGCGCGCCCCTCCGCTCAGCGTAGCCGCGGCTGCAGAACAGCGCCGACGGATAGTCGGCGATCCGCCGCGCGACGAGGCTCGAACTCGGCATGTCCTCGCTGAATCGGATGGCGATGTCGGCCTCGCCGCCTTCGATGTCGAGCCGTTCGTCGCTGATCAGCATGTCCACCTGGACATCCGGATGAAGCTGGCGGAACTCGGCGATGCCGCTGGTCAGCGCCGTGTTGGCCAGGAGCTCGATCGTGGTGACCCGCAGGGTGCCGGACACGCCGCGCCCGTGCGTCTCGGCGCGGGTCTGCAGCGCCTTGGCGCATTGCTCGACCTTCTCGGCCTCGGCCAGCAGGTCGCGCCCGACTTCGGTAAGGCGGCTGCCCGACTGGCCGCGTTCGAAGAGCTTCAGCCGCAGGGCCGTCTCCAGCGCCTCGATCCGCCGGGCGACGGTGGTCTGGTTCACGCCCAGCGACTTCGCCGCCGCGAGCGTCGATCCGCCCCGGGCAACCGCCAGGAAGGGCTTCAGGTCGTTCCAGTCGAACATCCTCGCAGTCTGCAATTTCGCCGAACCACTCGGCAAGGCTGCAGATCGCCGACGCCGCCGGATGACGAAGGCGTAAGCTTTCCCGCGCCGCCCAGGGTGCTAAGGCTGTGGGGCTCACGCCTTTGCCCGGGACGCCCATGATCCGCCAAGCCTGTCGCGCGCTCGCCCTCCTCGCTTTCCTGTCGCTGACGGCCCCGGCCATGGCCGCGCCGCCGGCCCAGGCCGCACGGCCGGCGGCGGCCAGCAAGGTCCCGCCGATCATCTACAAGCAGCGGACCCTGGCGAATGGGCTGCAGGTGCTCACCTCGCTGGACCGCTCGACGCCGAACGTCACGGTGCAGGTCTGGTACGGCGTCGGCTCGAAGGACGACCCGCAGGGCCGCTCGGGGTTCGCGCACCTCTTCGAGCACATGATGTTCAAGGCCACGAAAGACCTGCCGGCGGAGAGTTTCGACCGGCTGACCGAGGACGTCGGCGGCACCAACAACGCGTCGACCTACGACGACTTCACCAACTACTACGAGGTGGTTCCGGCCAATCACCTGCAGCAGCTGATCTGGGCCGAGGCCGAGCGGATGGGTTCGCTGGTCATCGACGACGCCAATTTCAAATCCGAGCGTGACGTGGTGAAGGAGGAGCTGCGCCAGCGCGTCCTGGCCTCCCCCTACGGCCGCCTCTTCGCGCTCTATGTGCCGCAGGCGACCTACAAGGTTCACCCCTATCACCGGCCAGGCATCGGCTCGATCGCGGAGCTGGACGCGGCGACCATCGACGACGTGCGCGCCTTCCACGAGGAATACTATCGCCCCGACAACGCCGCCCTGATCGTCGTCGGAAACTTCGACGAGGCCGAGCTCAACGCCTGGGTCGACAAATACCTGGGCGTGCTGAAGAACCCCGCGGAGCCCATGAAGCGGGTGACCGCCGTCGAACCGCCCCGCACCGGACCGGGCGTCTACGACGGCTATGGCCCCAACGTGCCCTTGCCGGCCGTGGCGATCAGCTGGCTGGGCCCCAAGGCGGCCGACCCGGACGCGCCGGCGCTGAAGGTGCTGGACGCGATCCTGTCGGCGGGCAAGTCCTCGCGGCTGTACGACAGCCTGGTCTATGAAAAGCGGATCGCCGCGGAGATCTATTCCAACGCCGACCTGCCGGCCCAGCCGGGCAGCTTCGTGGTCGGCGCGGTGATGGCGTCCGGCCACACGATCGCCGAGGGCGAGGCCGCCCTTCTGGCCGAGGTGAACCGCCTGCGCGAGGCGGCCCCCACCCAGGCGGAGCTGGACGAGGCCAAGAACGAGCTCGTGGCCGGCAAGCTGCGCGAACGCGAGACCATCGACGGCCGGGGCTTTGCGCTCGGCTATGCGCTGCGCATCGACGGCGACGCGGCCAAGGCCAACACCGAACTCGCCGACCTGCAGGCGGTCACCGCCGCCGACGTGCAGCGCGTGGCGAAGAAGTACCTCGATCCGCATCTGCGGATGACCATCCGCTACCGCCCCGAAAGCGAACGGCCGAAGGGCGAGGCCGTGCCTGCCCCGCCGATTCCTCCGAAGACGGTGGCGACCTACACCGGGCCGGTGTTCGCGCTGGCTCCCGAAGGCCAGCGCCAGGCGCCCCCGCCGGTCGGCCCGCCTGTCGCCCCGGTCCTGCCGAAGCCCGTCGAGCGGACCCTCGCCAACGGCCTGAAAGTCATCGTCGCCCACTCGTCGGACCTGCCGCTGGTCACCGCCGACCTCACGCTGAGGACCGGCGGCTGGGCCGACCCGCCGGGGCTCGCCGGCGTCGCGGGCATGACTGCCGGGATGCTGACCGAGGGGACGACGACCCGCTCCGCGCAGGACATCGCCCGCCAGGTGGAAGCCCTGGGCGCGACCCTGGATTCCGGCGCCAACCTGGAGGCCAGCTCGGTCACGCTGAACGTCATGCCCGACAAGCTCGACGTGGGCATGGCGATCATGGCCGACGTGACACGCAACCCCGCGTTCGCAACCGAGGAACTGGAGCGCCAGCGGGCGCAGGCGCTCGACGGCCTGCGCGTCGCCTACCAGGAGCCAGGCCAGGTCTCGGCCTTCGCCGCCGCCCCGGTGGTGTTCGCCGGCACGCCGTTCGGCCATGTCTCCACCGGCACGCCGGCCTCGATCGCCCGGATCAAGGCGAGCGACCTTTCGGCCCTGCACAAGGCCTGGTTCCGGCCGGACAACGCCATCCTGGTGATGACCGGCGACATCACGCCCGAGCAGGGCTTCGCGCTCGCACAGAAGGCGTACGGCGGCTGGGCGAGGCCTGCGGCGCCCCTGCCCGCCCCGCCGCCGATCACGCCGTCCGGCAAGCCGCGCGCCATCGTCATCGACCTGCCGGGCACGGGCCAGGCGGCGGTCAACCTCGCCAAGACCGGCATTCCGCGCAGCGACCCCGACTACTACCCCGGCATCGTCGCCAACACCCTGCTGGGCGGCGGCTATTCCTCCCGGCTCAACCTGGAGATCCGCATCAAGCGCGGGCTCTCCTACGGCGCATCGTCGAACCTGAGCGCCAATCTCAGGACCGGCTCCTTCCGGGCCGCGGCCCAGACCAGGAACGAGACGGCGCCGCAGGTGCTGGACCTGATCGCCGAGCAGATGACCTCGATGGCCACGCGGCCGGCGACGCCGGACGAGATCAAGGCGCGAGAGTCCAACCTGGTCGGAAGCTACGGGCGGCGCCTGGAAACCACCGGCGGCCTGGCCGACATCCTGGGCAACCTGGCCCTCTATGGCGTGCCCCTGGACGAGATCACCCTCTATACGGCCAAGGTGGAGGCGGTGACGCCGTCCCAGGTGCAGGCCTTCGCGCGCCGCGTCATGGATCCCGCCAAGGCCAGCGTGATCATCGCCGGGGACGCCAAGATCTTCGCCGACGCGCTGAAGGCCAAGCGCCCCGACCTGGAGGTGATCCCGGTCGACAAGCTCGACCTGGATTCGGCCACGCTGAGGAAGTGACTTCCAGCCCCTTCATGGGGCAGGAAGAAGGAGACCATGCAGGACAGGTTTGACCTCGTGGTGGTGGGCGCAGGCGCGGCCGGCATCGCCGCGCTGAGCCGGCTGTCCGCCGTGGGCCTGTCCGTCGTGGCGCTGGAAGCGAGGGCGCGAGCCGGCGGACGGACTCACACCATCGCGGCGCGGCCAGGCCTGCCGCTGGATTGCGGCGCCGGCTGGGTTCATTCGGCCGACAAGAACCCGTTGGCCGAGCCCATCGAGCGCGCCGGTTTCACCCTCGACCGCACCCCGCCGCACTGGACGCGGCAGTCGTTCAACCAGAACTTTCCGCCGCAGGAGCAGCGCGCCTACCGCGACGCCCTGGAGGCGTTCGAGGCGCGACTGCAGGCCGCCGCGGCCGCCGGCGACGACCGGCCGGGCTCTGATTTCCTCGAGCCCGGGAGCCGCTGGAACGCGCTGATCGACGCCTTCTCCAGCTATTATAACGGCGCGGAGTTCGACCAGGTCTCGGCCGTCGATTTCGCTGCCTATGAGGACTCCGGCGTCAACTGGCGGGTGGCGCAGGGCTACGGGACGGCGATCGCCAGCTTCGCCGAGGGCCTGCCGATCGTCAGCGACTGCGCCGTGACCACAATCCGCCACGACGGTCCCGAGATCGTGCTCGACACCGCGAAGGGGGTGGTGACCGCCCGCGCCGTGGTGCTGGGCGTCCCGACGCCGATGATCGCCGAGGGCCGCATCGCCTTTTTCCCCGCCTTGCCCGGAAAGCGCGAGGCGGCGGCCGGCCTGCCGCTGGGCCTCGCCGACAAGGTCTTCCTGGGCGTGGGCGAGGCCGAAGGCTTGCCCGTCGAGGGGCACCTCTTCGGCCACCCCGACCGCACCGAAACCGCGAGCTACCACCTGCGCCCCTTCGGCCGGCCCTATATCGAGGCGTTCCTCGGCGGACGCTGCGCGCGCGGGCTGGAGGGCGAGGGCAAGGGCGCCATGACCGCCTTCGTCCTGGAGGAACTGGGCGAGCTCATGGGCTCGGACTTCCGCCGCCGCCTGCATCCCCTGGCCGAGACGGCGTGGGCGAGCGACCCCTGGGCGTTGGGCTCCTATTCCCACGCCCTGCCCGGCCATGCGGGTGACCGCGCGGCATTGGCGCAGCCCGTCGACGATCGCCTGTTCTTCGCGGGCGAGGCCACCCACAGCCACCTCTATTCCACCGTGCACGGCGCCTGGGAGAGCGGCCTGCGCGCGGCCGACGAGGCCATCGCGGCGCTGGCCTAGGCCTTTGGCGGCGCGATGAAGAACGGCAGGACCACCGCGGCGAACTCCGGTAGCGCCTCGCATGCCGCGGCGTGGGCGGTGAGCGCCGGCCACAAGGTCTCGTCGAAGACGTCGGGGTGGGCTTCGCCAAGGAAACGAAGGACGCAGCCGACGGCGATGTCGGCGTGGTTGATCCGCTCGCCGAACCACCAGGGGCCAGGGCGCCAGGCGCGATCGGCCTCGAGGGCCTCCAGCACACCGCCGATCTGCGAGCGGCAGCGCTCGGCCCAGAGCGGCGTCTCGCGGCCATGGACGGCGCGTTCGTAGACCAGGCTGACTGCCTTGTCGGCGAGGCCGCTCGCCAACGCGCAGACCTTCAGCGCGGCCCGGCGCTCCGCCCCACGCTCAGCGATCAGCGCCCTCTCCGGCCCGGCGAGTTCGTCCAGCCAGTCGAGGATCGCGCCGCTTTCGATCAGCACCTCGCCCGCTTCGTCACCGACAGGATCGAGCACCAGGGTCGGCACACGCTTCAGCGGATTATAGGCGGCGATCTCGTCGGCTTGGGAGAACACCGACCAGGCGCGATGTTCATAGTCCATGCCGTAGAGCCGCATGGCGATCGCCACGCGGCGCACGAAGGGGCTGTCGTAGTGGCCGATGAGGATCATCACGGCTCGCTCTCCTGAAGTTCGGCGGCCATCTCGGCCAGCCTGGCGACGGTGTTCATGTTGCGCGCGGTGCCGGGCGCGGCTGCGGGAATCCGCAGCTTCGACTGGCCCATGCCGTCGCCGTAGTGGACGTAGATCTCGCGCGCGCCGAGCGCGATGAGCTCGTCACGCCGGCCGGCGGCCTTTGCGGCGGCGTCGGCCGGAGGCGGGGCGTCGAGGAAGATCGCGACCGTGCGGTTGGGCGCGGCCTTCGGGAACGGATTGGCGTCGCGGACCGCCGCCATCTCAGCCGCCGTGCGGACCATCACGGCGACCGGCTTGCCCGCATAGTCGGCCAGCTTCGCCTCCAGCGCGGCCTTCACCTGCGCTTCGGCGCCCCCACTGGCGAACACGACATTGCCGCTGGCGATGAACGTGCGGACGTTGGTGAAGCCCGCGGCTTCGCACATGGCCTTGAGCTCGCCCATCGGCAGCTTGCCCGTCCCGCCGACGTTCACGGCCCGGAGCAGGGCGACGAAGGCGCTCATGTCGCGTCTCCCGGGTTGGCGCGCGCCGTCCAACGGGAAAGATCGCGCTCGCGGCCCATCAGCGCCAGGCCCGAGGCGATGGATTCCAGCTCGGCGCCGGTCTCGATGCGGCCCGGGTCGAAGCGGCGGTGGAAAATCGCGCGCACCGCCGGCACGAGGGACGAACCGCCGGTCAGGAAGATGCGATCGACGCCCGCCGGCGCCAGGTTCGCCGCCGCCAACGCCTCGTCGACGGCGGTTTCGATACGCGCCAGTTCCGGAGCGATCCAGCCTTCGAAGGTCGCCCGCTTCACGCCGCCCCTGAGCGAAATCGAGCCGGCCTCGAAGCGGAACTCCGCCGCCTCGTCCGCCGACAGCGCCTCCTTCAGGCGCGAGACCGAGCGGTAGAGCTGGTAGCCGTAGTTCTCGTCCAGGGTCTCGACCAGGCGTTCGATCTTCTCGGGCTCGGTCGCCTCGCGCACCAGGGCGCGGATCTCGCGCATGTCGCGGCTGGCGCGCATCAGGGCGAGCTGGTCCCAGCGGGCGAAGGCGGAATAGTAGCGGTTCGGCACCGGGAGGGTCTTGCCGAAGCTTGAGTAGCTCGATCCCTTGCCGAGCGCCGGCGACACCAGGTTGTCGATGATCCGGTAGTCGAAGGCGTCGCCCGCCACGCCGACGCCGGAGCGGCCCAGCGGGATCGCCCGGATCTCGCCGGCTTCCCGCTCGAAGCGGATGATCGAGAAGTCGGAGGTGCCGCCGCCGAAATCGCCCACCAAGACGGTCGCGTCATGGTCGAGCTCGCGGGCGAAGAAGAAGGCCGCGCCCACCGGCTCGTAGGCGTAGAGGATCTCTGAGAAGCCCATCCGCTCGAACGCGGCCTCGTAGCGCGACAGCGCCAGGCGCTCGCTCGGCGCTGCCCCCGCGAAGGTCACCGGCCGGCCGACGATCACCCGGTCCGGCAATTCGGCCATGCCGGCGTCCGCATAGGCGCGCAGCTTCAGCAGGAACGTGGACAGCAGGTCCTCGAAGCGGAAGCGGCGGCCGAGGATCTGGGTTTCGCTGAAGCTCTCGGAAGCCGCGAAGCTCTTGAACGACTGGATGAAGCGGGTCTCGGCCGGGTCCTCGACATAGGCGTCGATGGCCCAGGGCCCGGCGGCGATGGCGCGATCGTTCGGCCGGTCGCCGGCGTGGAAGGACAGGCAACTGCGGAAGGCGAACAACTCCCCTTCCGGCGCGGGGAAGCGAACGAGATGCGCCGGCCCGCCTGCGTCGGCCAGCGCCACGACGGTGTTCGTCGTGCCGAAGTCGATGCCGAGGCTGAGGGACCCTGTCACGGTGGCGCTCCTGGCGGGGCGCGCCCAATAGCAACTTCGGTGTCATCCCGGAAGCCGCGTCAGCGGCTGTCCGGGACCCATGAGCACGAAGCGTGGGAAATTGATCGCAGAGTCTGGCGCGTATGGGTCCCGGTCTTTCGCTTCCGCGAAAACCGGGATGACACGCGAATGCTAGACGTCGATCTCCACCAGCGGGCGGTCGTAGGCGCAGACGGTGGCCATGTGCAGGATCTTCGAGACCGAGGCCGACAGCGGGCAGATCTGCACCGCGCGGTTCAGGCCGAGCAGGATCGGACCGATGACCGTAGCCCCGCCCATCGACTGGACGAGCTGGGTCGAGATCGCCGCGGAGTGGATGGCCGGCATGATCAGCACATTCGCCGGGCCGGAAAGCCGCATGAACGGATAGTTGACCCGCGCCTCCGGCTCCAGGGCCAGTTCCGGCGGCATCTCGCCCTCGTATTCGAAGTCGACGCCGTCGAGTTCGTCCAGCAGGGCCACCGCCTCGCGCACCTTCTCCGAGCGCAGGCCCATGGGGTTGCCGAAGGTCGAGTAGCTCATGAACGCCACGCGGGGCTCGTAGCCCAGGGTGCGGACCGCACGGGCCGCCTCCTTGGCGATCTCCACCAGGTCCTCGGCGTCGGGCATTTCGGTGACGCTGGTGTCGGCGATGAACAGTGTGCGGCCCTTGGCCAGCACCACGCTCATGCCGATCACCCGCCCGTCGGGCGCCGGGTCGATGACCCGCAGGACCTCCTCCAGCACCTGGTCGAAGGAACGTGTGACGCCGGTCACCATGCCGTCGGCGTGGCCCAGCGCGACCATGGCCGCGGCAAAGGCGTTGCGGTCCTGGTTGATCAGCCGCTGAACGTCGCGGCGCAGGAAGCCCTCGCGCTGCAGGCGGCCATAGAGGTAGTCCACGTAATCGGCGTTGTGCTCGGAAACGCGCGCGTTGACGATCTCGATCTTCAGGTCCGAGGGATCGAGGCCGACGCCGCGCATGTTCTCGTGCACCAGGTCCTCGCGGCCGACCAGGATCGCCGAGCCGAGGCCGGCGGTCTGAAAGGCGTAGGCGGCGCGGATGACGCTGGGCTCTTCGCCCTCGGCGAACACCACCCGCCTCTTCGGCCCCGAAAGCACCGCGCCCTGCAGCTTCTGCAGGAAGGCGGCCGTCGGGTCGAGCCGCTGGGCGAGGCTGGCGCGGTAAGCGTCCATGTCCTCGATCGGCTTTCGCGCGACGCCGGTGTCCATGGCCGCCTGGGCGACGAACGGCGGGATGTAGGAGATCAGCCGCGGATCGAACGGGGTCGGGATGATGTACTCCGGCCCGAACTTGAGCTGCAGGCCGTGGTAGGCGGCCGCCACCTCGTCCGGAACGTCTTCGCGGGCCAGCATCGCCAGCGCGTTGGCGCAGGCGATCTTCATCTCCATGTTCACCCGCCGCGCCCGCACGTCGAGCGCGCCGCGGAAGATGTAGGGGAAGCCCAGGACATTGTTGATCTGGTTCGGATAGTCCGAGCGGCCGGTGGCGACGATCGCGTCGGGGCGCACGGCATAGACTTCCTCCGGAGTGATCTCCGGATCGGGGTTGGCCATGGCGAAGATGATCGGCTTGGCGGCCATGGTCCTCACGAGCTCGCCGTCCAGCGCGCCCTTGGCCGAAAGGCCGATGAAGACGTCGGCCCCGGCCAGGGCCTCGGCCAGGGTGCGGTGCGGCGTGTCGACCGCATGCGCCGACTTCCACTGGTTCATGTCCTCGGAACGGCCGCGCCACAGGACGCCCTTGCGGTCGACGGCGATGACGTTGTCGGGCTTCACCCCCATCGCCTTGATCAGCTCGAGCGTCGCGATGCCCGCTGCGCCCGGCCCGTTCAGCACGACCTTCACGCTGGCGATGTCGCGGCCGGTGATGTGGCAGGCGTTGATCAGGCCGGCCGCGGAGATGATCGCCGTGCCGTGCTGGTCGTCGTGGAACACCGGGATGTCGAGGAGTTCCTGCAACTCCGTCTCGATGCGGAAGCACTCGGGACTCTTGATGTCCTCGAGATTGATGCCGCCATAGGTCAGGCCGATGTTCTTGATGACGGTGATGATCTCGTCGGGATCGGTCGCGGCCACTTCCACGTCAATGGCGTCGACGTCGGCGAAGCGCTTGAAGAGCACGCCCTTGCCTTCCATCACCGGCTTGGCGGCGAGCGCGCCCAGGTTGCCGAGACCCAGGATCGCCGTGCCGTTGGTGATCACCGCCACCAGGTTGCCCTTGGACGTGTAGTCGTAGACGGCGTCCGGATCGGCGGCGATGGCCAGCACGGGCACGGCGACCCCCGGCGAATAGGCCAGGCTGAGGTCGCGCTGGGTCGCCATCGGCTTGGTGGCCGCGATCGCGATCTTCCCAGGCGTCGGGTAGCGATGGAAGTTGAGCGCTTCCTCGTCGGTAAAGGTGCGTTTCTCGGCGTCGCTCATGGCGGCGGCGGGTCCTTCGGGGCGTCGGTTACGATGAGAGCAGCGAACCTACAGAGCCGGAACCTCCGAAACAACCTCGGTCGAGCTTGGATAGCCAGGCGCCTGCGACGAACGCGCGCAGGCGGGGAACCTTCGCCGTCCAGATTCACTTGTGTGTCGCTGGCCGGGGGTGTGTGAAACGTGGGAGACAACATGCCCAAAATTCTGCCCTACGCGGCTCTGACGGCCGCGATCGCCCTGGCCAGCCCTGTGCTGGCCCAGACGCCGTCGTCAGGCGCCGCGACCCAGGGTGCGGCCCAGGCTGCGCCGCCGCCGTCGGGCACGCCGCCGAGCGCTGCGCCCGAGAGCACCGAGCCGACTCCGCCGACCGCCGCCACGGGGACCGGCGCCAACACCGCGGCGAACGCCGGCGCGAGCACCGAGGTCATGAGCGGCATGTCGGTGAAGGATTCGACCGGCGCGGTCATCGGCGAAGTCAGCGCCGTCAAGAATGGCGTGGCGACCATCAAGATGGGCTCCGACACCTTCACTGTCGACACCAACAAGCTCGGCGTGCAGGGCGGGGCCGCGACGATTAACGCCACCCAGGCCGACATCAAGAAGATGCTGCCGAAAAAATAACTCCGGGACAGGAGGGGCGGCGGAAGTCCGACCCCTCCAATCCCGCGACAGCCCGTTGACAATCGCGTTAGTCATGACTTACGGTTAGTCATGACTAACGCACGAGCCTTCGCCGCCCTGGCCGACCCGACCCGACGCGAGGTGTTCGAACGCCTGGCGCACGGGCCGCTGGCAGTGGGCGAGTTGGCGCGGGGGCTGCCGGTCAGCCGGCCGGCCGTCTCGCAGCACCTGAAAGTCCTCAAGGACGCCGGCCTGGTCACCGACCGGCCCGAGGGCGCGCGCCGCGTCTATCAGATCGATCCCCATGGCCTGGGCCAGATCCGCGCCTGGCTCGACCAGTTCTGGGACACCGCCCTCGACGCCTTCAAGGCGGCGGTCGAGCGCGATGGCGACCCGCCTGCAGATGAGGACAAGCCGTGAGCTCCACGACCATCAAGCCTGCCGCGATCCGCAAGACGCTGACCGTCCGCGCCACGCCGGAAAGGGCGTTCGAGGTGTTCACCGCCGGCTTCGATAGCTGGTGGCCCAAGACGCACTACATCGGCTCCTCGCCGCTGAAGCGGGCGGTGATCGAGCCGGGTGTCGGCGGCTGCTGGTACGGCCTGCACGAGGACGGCGCGCAGAACCTCTGGGGCGACGTCCTGGCCTGGGAGCCCCCAGCCCGTCTGCTGCTCGCCTGGCGGATCACCGGCGAGTGGGCCTACGACCCGGATCTGCTCACCGAAGTCGAGGTGCGCTTCACAGGCGTCGGCGAAAACCAGACGCGCGTGGATTTCGAGCATCGCGGCCTCGAACGCTTCGGCGACAGCGACGCCGCCGACCGGACCCGCGTCTCGATGGACGGCGGCTGGGGCACGATCCTCGAAAGCTTCCAGGCCGCCGCCAACGCCTGACCCGCTCCAGCCCAAGAACAAGGAGACCTCCATGTCGACCGTCATCGTTCACGGCATTCCCGGCAGCCCCTATGTGCGGATCCCACTGTTGGCCTGCGAAGAAAAGAACGCTCCCTACCGCCTCGCGGCCATGGCCTTCGGCGCCGGCGTCACCAAATCGCCCGAGCACCTGGCGCGTCACCCGTTCGGCCGCATCCCGGCGATCGAGCATGGCGACTTCAAGCTCTACGAGGCGCAGGCGATCGTCCGCTACCTCGATCAGGTGTTCGAGGGGCCAAGCCTGACACCCGCAGATCCCCGCGCCCAGGCGCGCATGAACCAGGTGATGAACATCGTCGACTGGTACGTGATGCCGTCGATCACCAGCGGGATCGGCTTCAACCGCGTGGTCAAGCCCCGGTTCGGCATGCCGGTGGATGAAGATGCGGTGGCCGACGCCGTTCCAATGGCCAGGACCTGCGTCTCGGCCCTGGAGGACATCCTGGGCGCCAACCCCTACTTCGCGGGCGAGGCGGTGTCGCTGGCGGACCTCTTCGCCTTCGCCCACTTCGAGTTCCTCGGCCAGACGCCCGAGGGCGCCGACATGCTCGCCGGCTCGCCGCTGCTCGGCTGGGCCGAGCGGATGAGCGTTCGGCCAAGCGCACGGAACACGACTTGGGACCGCCTTCTGCAGACGGTCGCAGCCTGAGCTTGACCCGGCGAGCCGGCTCGGGAGACTAGCGGCTCCCTTGGCCGACTGCCGGAGTGAAGCCGCTGCCCGAATCCCCGCCAACGGCCGCGCCGGTCAGGATCGCCGTCGCCGGCGCGCTCGGCCGCATGGGCAAGGCCATGTGCGAGGCGGTCCTGGCCGAGCCTGGCCTGATGCTGGCCGCACGCTTCGATCGGCCGGGCGCTGTCGGCGAAGGCCTTGTCGGGCAGGATGCGGCGCTGGCCGCAGCCGACGTGGTGATCGACTTCAGCACGCCCGCCGCCTCGACCGCGCTGGCTCAGGTCTGCGCAGGACGCGGCGGCCCCGCGCTGGTGCTCGGGGCCACGGGGTTCGAGCCTGGTCAGATCGCGATCATCGAATCCGCCGCGCTGAAGACGCCAATCGTGCGGGCGGGCAATTTCTCGCTTGGCCTCAACATGATGCTGGGCTTCGTCGAGCAGACGGCTCGCCGCCTGGGTCCGGAGGCCTACGATATCGAGATCTTCGAGGCTCACCACCGGCGCAAGGTCGACGCGCCCTCGGGCGCGGCCCTGATGCTGGGCGAGGCCGCCGCACGCGGCCGCAGCGTGTCCCTCGCCAGCGTGGCCAAGCGCGGCCGCGACGGGATCACCGGCGCGCGGGCTCCCGGGGAAATCGGCTTCTCCGTCGTGCGCGGCGGCGGCATCGTGGGCGAGCACAGCGTCAGCTTTATCGCCGAGGACGAAAGCTTCACCCTCTCGCACTCGGCGCGCGACCGCAGCCTCTTCGCCCGGGGCGCGATCGTCGCCGCGCGCTGGGTCTTCGGCCGCTCGCCGGGCCAATACGACATGCGCGATGTCCTGGGCTTCTCCGGCAGGACCTGAGCATGGAAGAGCTCCTCAGGCGCGACGCGACCGACCAGCTTGCGGCCCTCAACAGCAAGCGGGTCTCCGCGCTCGAGCTCCTGAAGGCTTCGCTCGCCCGGCATGAGCAGACCCATGTGCGGCTGAACGCCGTTGTGGCGGTGGACCTGGAGCGGGCCCTCGAACGCGCGCGGGCGATCGACGACCTGCGCGCGCGGGGCGAGCCGGTCGGCCTGCTGGCCGGCCTGCCGATGACGGTGAAGGACACTCTGGACGTCGTCGGCCTGCCGGCGTCCTCGGGCCTCAAGCACCTGCGCACCCGCCAGGCTGAGGACGCCTCGGCGGTCGCGGCTGCGAAGCAGGACGGCGCGGTGATCTGGGGCAAGACCAACACCCCGGTGATGGCCGGCGACTGGCAGACCTTCAACGCCCTCTACGGCACGACCAACAACCCCTGGGATGGCGCGCGGACGACCGGCGGCTCCTCGGGCGGCGCGGCGGCGGCGCTGGCCGCCGGCGTCACCGCGTTGGAGATCGGGTCGGACATCGGCGGGTCCTTGCGGATTCCGGCGAGCTTCTGCGGCGTGTTCAGCCACAAGCCCACCTGGGGCCTCGTCGACCAGCATGGGCATGTGCCGCCCTCACCCGGGTCCTGGAGCGAGCGGGACCTGAACGTGGTGGGGCCGATGGCGCGCTCGGCCCGCGACCTGCGCCTGCTGCTCTCGGTGATCGAAGGCGGGCCGCTGGGCGCCAAGGCGCCGCCCGCGGACCTGAAGGCGGCGCGGATCGCGCTCTGGCTGGACGAGCCGAGCTTCCCCCTGGACAGTCAGGTCCGCGGGGCCATCGAAGGGTTCGCGGGCGAACTGGCGGCTGCGGGCGCACAGGTCACGCCGATTTCTTCCCCGGTCCACATGCCGAGCCTGATGGCCGCCTACCAGGTGCTGCTGGGCGCCGTGCTGGGCGAGGACATGCCGCCGGCGACGATCAAGGCGATGGAGCGGATGCGCGGCTGGGCGCGCTGGCAGATGGGCCGCGGCGCCGGGCCGACCTCGAACGCCGCCATGACGCTGGCCTACACCGCCACCCATCGCGAGTGGATGGCGGCCGACGCGGTGCGCGCGCGGCTGCGCCACGAGATGAGCGAGATCTTCACGCGCTTCGACGCCATCCTGGCGCCGATCACGCCGGTGACAGCCTTCCCGCACGACCACCGCCCGTTCGGCCGGCGCAGTCTCGCCATGTCGGACGGCGCGGTGATCCCCTATGCCTCGATGCTCAACTGGATCTCGCTGCCGACCGCCCTGCACCTGCCGGCCACCGCGATCCCGATCGGCCGCGCCGCCAACGGCCTGCCGGTGGGCGCGCAGTTGATCGGCGCCCTGAACAACGACGCGCGCACGCTCGCGCTCGCCCAGGCCATCGAGGAGAACGTGCGCGGCTTCGAAGCGCCTCCCGAGCCCGGCGCCTAGCTCTTCCCTCCCCACAAAGGGGAGGGAAACGCTATGGCGGAGCTTGCCGCGACCACAGGGCGTCGACGGCGCCCTGGATGTCCTCGCCGACGCCGCGGCGCACCAGGGAAAGGCCCTCCATCTCCACCCGGTCGGCGCGCAGCACGCGCGGATGCAGGCTGTAGCCGATCAGGTAGATGGCGCGGTCGGTCTTCGGCTGGCCGTCCTCGATGAAGACGGTGACCACGCCGACCGGCAGCCGGCCCTGCCGCCGTCTGGCGCGGTGCTCGGCCTTGGCGAGGCCGCCGTCGAACCAGCCGGCCTCGATGCGGGGATTGCCGGTGGTCTGCACCGCGTCGCCGCGGATCGCGGTCGGGAAGCTCACCGCCTGGGTCTGGATCACCTGCTCCGGATGGACGCTGGCGAGCCGCAGGCGCTGGCCGTCGGCCTCGGGCGTCGCGGTCATCAGGAACGCGAGCTTCAAGGCGCCGGCCCTGGCTTCGGCCTTCTTTTCCTGCGCCTCGGCGACCCGCTCGCGTTCGGTCTGCGCCCGCTCGCGGTGGTTGTCCCAATAGCCTAGTCCGGCGATCGCCACGGCCACGATGCCGACGAACTCCGCCAGCGTCAGCCAGCGCAGCGGCAGTCGTTTCCTGGCGGGCTCGTTCATCGCCGGTCAGCGCCCCGTGGAGCCGAAGCCGCCGGCGCCGCGCGCGGTCTCGTCGAGGCTATCGACCTCCGACCACTGGGCCTGGACCACCGGGGCGATGACCAGCTGGGCGATGCGTTCGCCGCGGCGGATGACGAAATCCTCCTCGCCCAGGTTGATCAGGATCACCTTCACCTCGCCGCGATAGTCGGCGTCCACCGTGCCGGGCGTGTTGAGGCAGGTGACGCCATGCTTGAACGCCAGTCCCGAGCGCGGCCGGACCTGGCCCTCGAACCCCGGCGGCAGGGCGAAGGCAAGCCCGGTCGGCACAGGGAAGCGCGAACCTGGCCGCAGCGTCAGCGGCTCCTCCTCGGGCACGGCGGCCCGCAGGTCCATGCCGGCGGCCTGGGCTGTCTCGTAGGCCGGCAGCGGCAGGCCCTCGCCATGCGGCAGGCGGAGGATCGGGACGGTCGGGTTCACTCAGGAATTCCTCAGGCGAGTTCGGCGGCGATGCGCTCGGCCAGGCGGCGCGCCACCTCGCCCTTGGCCATGCGCTCCCATCGCTCGATTCCGCCGGCGCTGACGAGCGCCACCGCGTTCTGGTCGCCGCCCATCGTCCCCTCGATGCTGACGTCGTTGGCGACGATCCAGTCGCAGCCCTTCCTGACGAGCTTGGCCTTGGCGTGCGCCTCCACGTCGTGGGTTTCGGCGGCGAAGCCGACCACCAGCCGCGGACGACGGGCATCCTTCGATAGCATGGCAAGTATATCGGGGTTCTCGACCAGGGCGATGGGCTCGGGCGTCTCGGCGTTCTTCTTGAGCTTGCGCCCGTTGGCTTCGGCCGGCCGCCAGTCCGCCACCGCCGCCACGCAGACGGCGATGTCCGCCGGCAGGGCCGCCTCGCAAGCCGCCAGCATCTCGCGCGCGCTTTCGACGTCGACACGGGTGACCCCGGCGGGCGCGGCAAGCGCGGTAGGTCCGCTGACCAGGGTCACCTCGGCGCCCAGGGCCGCGAGCGAAGAGGCGATGGCGTAGCCCTGCTTTCCAGAGGAGCGGTTGGTCAGCATCCTCACGGGGTCGATAGCTTCGACAGTGGGGCCGGCCGTCACCAGCGCGCGCTTGCCGGCCAGCGGGCGGGCTGTTCCGCCCAGCGCGGCCATGATCGCTTCGAAAATCGCCGCCGGCTCGGCCATCCGGCCGGGGCCATACTCGCCGCAAGCCATGGCGCCCTCGTCCGGGCCGACGAAGCTCACGCCGTCCGCCTTGAGCGCCGCGAAGTTCCGCCGGGTCGCCGCGTGCTCCCACATGCGCACGTTCATGGCCGGCGCCATCAGCACCGGCTTGTCCGTGGCCAGCAGGGTCGTGGACGCAAGATCGCTCGCCAGGCCGTTGGCGGCCTTGGCCATCAGGTCCGCCGTGGCGGGAGCGACGACCACCAGGTCGGCCGAGCGGGAGAGTTCGATATGGCCCATCTCCGCCTCGTCGGTCAGCGAGAAGAGCTCGGAATAGACCTTGTCCTCGGCCAGCGCCGAAAGCGAGAGCGGGGTCACGAACTCCGCCCCCGCCCGGGTCAGGATGGGCCGCACGGCGACCGCCGCCTTCCTCAGCAGGCGGGTGAGTTCGAGGACCTTGTAGGCCGCGATCCCGCCGCCGACGATCAGGAGAATCCGCTTTTCAGCCAAGGCCTTCGCCCCTCATGCGATGCGCGATCGCCTTATGCCAGATGGGGCCGCGCGGCACATCCGCCAAGATTCGACTCGACAACGGCTTCCTCCTGTTCTTTCTTTGTTCGCAAGCTCTGCTATTTGGAGAAAGAACCATGGGTGGGTTGAAGTCGGCGCTGACCTTGGCGCTGGGAATTTCCGCGATCGCGCTGCTCAGCGCCTGCGACAACGGGCCGTCGGCGGTGAGCCAGCAGGCCGCCGGCACGCAGATGGCGAGCGCAAGCGCGCCGGATCGGTCCTATAGGTCCGAGCGCAATGACGGCGGGTCGTCGGTGGATCACCGCAAGGACGTCGTCGCCTCGGCCGACGACGGCAAGCCCGTCTGGGCGCCCAGCCGGCGCAGCTCCGCGCAGGATGGCGCCCAGCGCGCCTTCGAACGCAACGGCGAGGCCTTCGGCGCGCATTCGCTCGATCAGTACGTCGACAAGGCGCACGCCTTCGTCGGCCATCCGCCCAAGGGCACGCTCACCCTGACCCGCAAGAATGGCGACACGCTCTTCTACGATCCCAAGGGCAACGTCTTCGCGGTGGCGAGCAAGGACGGCGCGCCGCGCACCATGTTCAAGCCGGACGATGGCATGGCCTATTGGGAGAAGCAGAAGGACCGCGCGGAGCACCAGCAGGCCTCGCGCCGTTCGAAGTACAGCGACGACCAGGGCTGACGGAGGCGAGGTGGCGGACCCCAAGCACATCCAGCGCACACGCCTGGCCGACTGGTCCCAGGTCTGGCGTGGCCGCCACCCGTTCAATCCGGCGTCCGAGATGCAGATCATCCCCTTGGCCGCGCCGACCGGGATGAAGCAGCTCGGCGTGAACCTGATCCGCATCCCGCCCGGCAAGGAGAGTTACATCCCGCACGCCCACTCGCTGTCGGAGGAGTTCGTCTTCATTCTCGAAGGCGCGGGCGAGATGGTGCTGGACGGCGTAGCGCATCCGGTGGGGCCCGGCGACTTCGTCGGCTTCCCCATCGACGGGGTGGTGCATTCGCTCAGGTCCAAGGGCCCAGGCGACCTGCTGTATGTGACCGGCGGACGAAGCGACCCGGTGGATATCGCCGACATGCCGACCATCGGGAAGACCACCGTGTTCCGGGGCGGCAAGATCGAACTCTTCGGTGAGGCCGGCGTCGAACGCCTGACCCTGGCCGAGTGGATGGCCCGCACCCAGATCGAGGACTAAGGGCCGCAGGCCTAGCGCCAGAAGGCGGCCGCCAGGAAGGCCGCGCCGGAGAGCAGGGCGCCGACGGCGAACCACAGAAGCGCTGCGCCGCCGCGAGGCGGCTCGCGCACCTCGACCTTGGGCGTCGGCGGGGTCTCGATCAGCCGCGCGAGGTTGTGCAGCGCCGTGGCGGCCTCCTCGCCGAACCGCTTGATGCGGGCGACCGGCGAGAGCTCCCGGGCCATCCAGCGGCGCACGACGGGGTCGGCCGCCTTCCAGATGTCGTGGTCGGGCTGGATGCGGCGGGCGACGCCTTCGACCATGGTCATGGTCTTCTGCAGCAGCACCAGCTCGGGCCGCAGATGCATCTCGTAGAGCGCGGTGATCTCGAAGAGTTGGACCAGCACCCGGCTCATCGGCACTTCTGACGCCGGGCGGCCGAACACCGGCTCGGCCACAGCCCGCAGCGCCTGGGCGAAGGCCGCCACGCTATGGTGGGCCGGAACATAGCCCGCGTTGAAGTGGGTGCGCGCGACCCCTTCGTAGTCCTTGTTGAGGAAGCCCCAGAGAATCTCGGCCAGGTAGCGCCGCTCGGCCGGGCCGATGCGCCCGATGATCCCGAAGTCGACGGCGGCGATCTGCGCCGGCGCGGCGATGAACAGATTGCCTTCGTGAAGGTCCGCATGGAAGACGCCGTGGTCCAGGGCCTGGGACAGGAAGGCGCGGACGAGGTTGTCGGCGGCGGCCTGGCGGTCGAGGCCGGGCTGAGTCAGCGCCGCCGGGTCGGAAAGCGGCCAGCCCCTGGCCCATTCCATGGTCAGGACGCGCTTGCCGACCCCGTCCCAGACGACCTGCGGCGCGGACATGTAGCCGTCCTTGGCCATCACCTCGCGAAGTTCGTCGGCGCCGGCCGCCTCGAGCCGCAGGTCGAGCTCCAGTATCGTCGCGCGGATCACCGTCTCGGCAAAGGCCCGCGGCTCCAGCCGGCGCGCGGGCGGAATCCAGCGGTCGATCAGCCGCGCGGCGAGGGTCAGCCCCTCGGCGTCCTCCGCGACCTGCCGCTCGATCCCCGGCCGCAGCACCTTCACGGCGACCTTGCGCCCGTCCAGCAACCTGGCCTCGTGCGCCTGGGCGAGCGAAGCGGCGGCGATGGGCTCGCCGAACTCGGCGTAGAGGCTTTCGACCGAGCGGCCCAGCGTGCGCTCGACCTCGGCCCGCGCGACGCCGGTCGGGAACGGCGCCAGCCGGTCCTTCAGCCGCGCCAGGTCCTCGGCGAACTCGCGCCCCAGGAAATCGCCGCGCGTGGAAAGCACCTGGCCAAGCTTGATCGCGACCGGCCCCATGACCTCGAACGAGCGCGCCAGCCGCTCGCCTGGCCGGCCGTTGCGCGCGCCCGAGCCGGCGAACAGCCGCAGAGCCTTCGCCAGCACATCGACCGACGGCCGATATAGCGGTTCGAGCTCCCGCGGCAGCAGCGCGTCGTTACGGACCAGCGTCCAGACGGCGCCCACCATGCGGCCGAACGCGCCTAGGCCCGACAAAGGGGAGGCCTGCTCATGCGCTAGATCACCCGGCCGGTATGCAGGGCCGCCACGCCGCCGGCGAAATTGGTATAGTCGACGCGGGAGAAGCCGGCCTCGCCGATCATCCCTGCGAACCTTCGCTGGTCGGGGAACCGGCGGATGCTCTCCACCAGGTACTGGTAGGCCTCGCGGTCGTTGGCCACCCGCGCGCCGATCTCCGGGATGACCTTGAAGCTATAGGCGTCGTAGGCTCTTTGCAGCGCCTCGGTGACCGGCCGGGAGAACTCCAGGCACAGGAACCGCCCGCCCGGTTTCAGCACGCGGCGCGCCTCGCTCAGGGCCGCGGCGATGTCGGTGACGTTGCGGATGCCGAAGGCGATCACGTAGGCCTCGGCGCTGGCGTCGGGCAGCGGCAGGCGCTGGGCGTCGCCCACGGCCCAGCACATCTCCGGCTCCGAGCCCTTCGCGCGGCCGGCGGCGATCATCTCGGCGTTGTAGTCGACCACCACGACCCTGGCGTCCGGGCCGCCGCGGCGCAGCTGCGCGCGCCGGGCCATCCGGGAAAAGCGCCGCGCCATGTCGCCCGTGCCCCCCGCGCAGTCGACGATCGTCTCGCCCGGCTGCGGATTGAGCCGCGCAGCCACGGCGTCCTTCCAGAGCCGGTGCACGCCCCCGCTCATCAGGTCGTTCATCAGGTCGTAGCGGCGCGCCACGCGGTCGAACACGCCCCGCACCAGGCCGGGCTTGTCGTTCGGATCCACGTCGCGGAAGCCGAAGGTGGCGGCAGGTCCGGTCATGGCCTGCGTCTTAGCCCCAGCCCTCCTTCGCTCCAAGCCTGTTGGGGGTTCCAAGGCCCTTGGCGGCGGGACGGGAGCATGCCAAGCCCCAAGCTGGGTTATGAAAGAGGGGCGATGCCTGAACTGCCCGAGGTCGAAACGGTGCGAGGCGGCCTGGCCCCCGTGCTGGAAGGCCACCGGCTGGCCCGCGTGGAGGCCAGGCGCCCGGACCTGCGCTTTCCGCTGCCGCTGAACTTCGTGCAGACCTTGACCGGCGCGACCATCACGCGTCTGGCGCGGCGCGCCAAGTACCTGCTGGCGACCCTCGACCGTGAAGACACCCTGGTCATGCACCTGGGCATGAGCGGCCGCTTCGAGATCGCGCGCCCTGCGGGCGCCGAGCGCCCGGGCGAGTTCCATTACGCCGCCGACCCCGATCCCAAGCACGCCCACGTGGTCTTCGAGACCGACGCCGGCGCGCGGGTGACCTACTACGATCCCCGGCGGTTCGGTTACATGGCGCTGGTCAACACCGCGACGATGCCGCTCCATCCGTGGTTCGCCGGACTGGGGCCGGAGCCGCTGTCCGATGACTTCGACGCCGACCATCTGAAGGCGGCCTTCGCCGGCCGCAGGCAGGGCCCCAAGACCCTGCTGCTCGACCAGCGGATCGTGGCGGGGCTGGGCAATATCTATGTCTGCGAGGCGCTGAACCGGGCCCGCATCTCGCCGTTCAAGGCGGCTGGCGGGATCTCCAGGCCACGCCTGATCCGGCTCGTTGCGGATATCCGAGCGGTGCTGACCGAGGCCATTGCGGCCGGCGGGTCGACCCTGCGCGACTATGCGCAGGCCGACGGCGCGTTGGGCTATTTCCAGCATCGGTTCCGCGTCTACGACCGCGAGGGCGAGCCCTGCCTCAACGACCCCTGCATCGGGGTGATCGCGCGCAAGGTCCAGTCGGGCCGCTCGACCTTCTACTGCCCGGCCTGCCAGAAATGAGGCGCGTCCGGAGCGCCTTCGCCGCCGCGGTGGTCGCGATGACGGTCGCGGGATCGGCCGCCGCCGAGCCGCCGGTCTGGGTGGTGAAGGACAAGAACTCCGAACTGGTGCTGTTCGGTTCGGTGCACATCCTGCCCCGCGGCCTGGACTGGACCCCGCCCGCGCTGGACCGCGCGCTCAGGGCCGCCGACGACATCTGGTTCGAGCTGCCGATCGACGCCCAGAGCGAGGCGATGACCGCGGCGCTGGCCACCAAGGCCGGCGTGCTGCCGCCCGACCAGTCGCTGTTCAAGCTGTTGCCGCCCAAGGACGCCGAGCTGATGAGCAAGGTGGCCGCGGCCTATGACGTGTCGCCGGTTCTGCTCGATCGCCTGGAGCCCTGGCTGGCCGAGGTCGCGCTCGCCGGGGGCGCCTATCGCCGGGCGGGCGCCGACGCGGCGTCCGGCGTGGAAAAGACCATCGCCGCTATGGCGACGCCGAAGGCTGCCCGCCGGGCGTTCGAGACTCCGGAGCAGCAGATCGCGCTGCTGTCCGGCGGGACGATGGACGAGCAGGTCGCCTCCCTGCGCGAAACCCTCCACGAGATGGACGAGAAGCCGGACGAGTTCGAGGTGCTGGTGAAGGCCTGGATGGACGGCGACGTGAAGGCGCTCGACCGCGAGGCGCTGGCGCCGATCCGCAAGGCGACCCCCGGGCTCTTCCGCCGGCTGGTCACCGACCGCAACGCCCGCTGGACGAAGATCCTCGACGCCCGGCTGAAGGGCCGCGGGCGCACGGTGGTGGTGGTGGGCGTCGGCCACCTGCTGGGTCCCGGCGGCGTGCCGGCGCGGCTGAGGGCCCTTGGCTATTCGGTCACGGGGCCTTAAGGCGGCGGCTGGACCCAAGGAGCCCGAAAGATGAGCCTTCAGACCCTGATCGTCGAACGGCACGACGCCGTGACCCTGGTCCGGCTGAACCGCCCCGAAGCCCTCAACGCGCTCAATGCGATGCTGATGGACGAGCTGACGCAGGTCCTCGACGAGACGGAAGCCGATGCGTCCGTGCGCTGCGTGGTGATCACCGGCTCCGAGCGCGCCTTCGCCGCCGGGGCCGACATCAAGGAGATGGCCTCGAAGAGCTACGCCGAGGTCTTCACCGAGGACTTCATCACCCGCAACTGGGAGCGGGTGACCCGCTGCCGCAAGCCGGTGATCGCCGCGGTCGCGGGCTATGCGCTGGGCGGCGGCTGCGAGCTGGCCATGATGTGCGACTTCATCATCGCCGCCGACACCGCCAAATTCGGCCAGCCGGAGATCAACCTGGGCGTCATCCCGGGCGCAGGCGGCACGCAGCGGCTGACCCGTTTCGCCGGTAAGTCGAAGGCCATGGACATGGTGCTGACCGCGCGGATGATGGACGCCGGCGAGGCCGAGCGGTGCGGCCTGGTCAGCCGCGTCGTACCCGCCGCCGAGCTCATTTCGACAGCCATGGAAGCGGCCCGGAAGATCGCCGCCCTGTCGCCCAATTCGGTGATGATCGCCAAGGAGCTGGTCAACGCAGCCTATGAGACGCCGCTCAGCCAGGGCGTGAAGATGGAGCGGCGGCTGTTCCACTCCCTGTTCGCCTTTGACGACCAGAAGGAAGGCATGGCGGCCTTCGTCGAAAAGCGGCCGGCGAAGTTCACCGGGAAGTAGCGCGAAGGCAGGGCCTGGGGCTCAGAATCCCTGCGCCGTCCATTGACCCGCCGCCTCGGCTCCCGTATATCCGCGCCTCCAATTTTCCCTCGCCCGGCCCGCCGGGCGCGTTCGTTTGAAGAGCATTCACCAGAATGGCCAATACGCCCGGCTCCAAGAAAGCGGTCCGCAAGATCGCCCGCCGCACCGAAGTGAACACCGCCCGCCGTTCGCGCGTGCGCACCTTCCTGCGCAAGTTCGACGAGGCCCTGACCTCCGGCGACGCCGCGGCCGCGAAGGACGCCTTCGTGAAGGCCCAGTCAGAGCTGATGCGCGCCGTGTCCAAGGGCGTGGTCCACAAGAACACCGGCTCGCGGAAGGTTTCGCGCCTCGCCGCGGCCCTGCGCAAGATGTCGGCTGCCTGACATAGCGCTGGAGCGGGCGAAGACCCGCTTCTCCCATCGGATTTAACGTTGTGAACGGCGCCTTTCGGGGCGCCGTTTTTCGTGTTTGGGGGGAAAGCTGGGCTGCGCGGATGCGGCGAATCTACTCAGCGCACGGAACGCTCCTCAGCGTTTTCCTTGGCCCGAAAAGGGCTCGGCGTGTGTCAATTGAAATATCGCTCTGAGCGCGGAAGAATCACCGTTGACCGGCCTCGGCCCCCGATTAGTGTCAGCTTCCTTACAGGCGTCTTGCATCTGATCCCGGATCAAAACGGGGCGCCGGCGGAGCGCAAGCGTTCGCCGGATAAGAGCCTGTTTGTGTTGGGAAAAGGCGTAGGCGCTTCGTGGGGCGGCGACCGTTGCGCGGCAGGACGGGGTTGGCGAGAATGATGAGCGGGGGGGCTGCGGGAGCTATGGCGAGCGCACCGGCCGGAATCGTGTGGACGAAGACCTGTCAGGTCCTCAAGCGCGAGCTGGGCGAAGCGACGTTCGGCTCCTGGCTCGGCCAGGCGGCGTTGAGAGAGACCGGGGACGAAGTGTGCCTGGTCGCCGCCACGGGCGTGGCCCGCGACTGGATCGCCCGCCACGCCTGGCGCCGGATCGGCGAACTCTGGGCGCAGCACGATCCGCTGGGCCGCCGGCTCGACCTGAAGTCCCGGATGGAGTTTGATTCCGGGACCCCGGCCGCGCTCACCCCGGCCCAGCCCACGCCCGCCCCGTCGATGGCGGCCCAGCCGGCCACGCCGGACGTCTTCGAGGTCGAAGCCGAGGCGCCGCCCGCCGCCGCCCGGCATGGCCGCCTGCTCGGCCTGCAGGATCGCTTCTCCTTCGACACCTTCGTCGCCGGCCCCTCGAACGAGTTCGCCTTCGCCGTGGCCCGCCGCGTGGCCGCCTGGTCGGACGGCCACTTCAACCCGGTAATGTTTCATGGGCCCTATGGCTTCGGAAAGACCCACCTCCTGAACGCGCTCGCCTGGGAGGCCATGCGCAATGAGCCCTCCAGACGCGTCGTCCACCTGACCGCTGAGCGGTTCACCACGACCTTCGTGCGCGCCCTGCAGGACAAGCAGACGGCGGCCTTCAAGGACGAGCTGCGCAACGCCGACCTGTTGCTGATCGACGACGTGCACTTCGTGGCCGGCAAGACTTCGACCCAGGAAGAACTGTTCCACACCCTGATCGCCCTGGTGGAGGACGGCCGCCGCGTGGTGATGACCGCCGACCGCTCGCCCACCGAGCTCTCTGAGATGGAGCCGCGCCTGCGCTCCCACCTGCAGGCGGGGCTGGTCTGCGGCATCGAGCCGGCCGACCGCAACCTTCGCCTGGGCATCCTGGACCGCAAGCTGCAGACCCTCGCCCAGCAAGGCGGCTTCCTGCCCTCGGCCAAGCCCGAGGTCATGCAGTTCCTGGCTGACCGGTTCACCGACAGCGTCCGTGAACTGGAAGGGGCGCTGAACACGCTGGTGGCGCGCGTGGGCGGCGACCTGGCGCGGCTGACGCTGGACGAGGCTCAGACCATCCTTCGCCCCCACCTGTCGTGCAACGAGCGCAAGGTGACGGTGGACCAGATCCAGAAGACGGTCGCCGAGCACTATGGGCTGAAGCAGGCGGACCTGATCTCCGAGCGCCGGGCGCGCGCGGTGGCCCGGCCGCGGCAGGTGGCCATGTGGCTGGCCAAGCAGATCACCACCCGCTCCTTGCCCGACATCGGCCGCCGCTTCGGCGGGCGTGACCACACGACCGTCCTGCACGCGGTGCGCCGCATCGAGTCCCTGAAGGCCGAGGATCCGGCGATCGCCCGCGACACCGACCTGCTGCTGCGGAAGCTGCGCGGCTAAGGCCGAAAATGCTATAGGGTGGCTCCGTCGCGCAAATTCGCGGCGCGCCACCCGAAAAGCTGTCCATGTCCGCAAGAGACCTCAAAGGCTCCGGCCTGACTGATCGCCTGTCCGCCGCCGCCGACGCCAAGGCCGCGCTGCTGGCCAAGCTCAAACCCCAGCCGACCGTCACCGACCCGCTGTTCGAGCAGCGGACCGCCCTGCGCAAGGCGGAGCTGGAGGTCGAGCTCGATCAGGTACGGACCACCCGCGCCAACGAAAAAGAAGCGACCCGGCAGGCCGCCGCTGATGCTGCGGCCGCCGATCATGCCGCGATCGCCGCCACCCACGAAGCCGCCCTCGCCGAGAAGCGCGGGGTCCGCAAAGAGCGCAAGCAGCTCACCAAGGCCGAAGCCCAGGCCAAGCGCGACGCCCGCTACGCGGCGCGCAAGAGCCGCTAGGCGGCCGCCTCGGCCCTCGGCAGCCGCCGATTGCCGAATACGGTGAGGGCGTCCATCACCGGACCGAAGTCGTAGCCCATCTCCGTCAGCCTGTATTCGTCCCGCGGCGGGCGCTCGCTGTAGCGGCGGCGCTCCAGCAGGCCCGCCTCCACCAGGCGGTTCAGCCGGTCGGTCAGGATGTTCGGCGCCACGCCCAGGCTGCGCCGGAACTCGTCGAAACGGGTGCGGCCCAGGAAGGCGTCGCGCAGCACCATCAGGCTCCACGCATCGCCGACGCGCGCCACGGTGCGCGCCACCGGGCAGATATTGTCGGTCAGATCCGAGCGGCTCATGGGTTTCATGTAGTAAGTCACTTGCAATTTGCAACTCACTTCCCAGCTAGGCTCCGAGGCGACGTTCCAGCCGCCCAAGGAGATTTCGAGATGAGCAACGACACCAGGGGCGTGGCCCTGATCACCGGCGCGTCGGCCGGCATCGGCGCGACCTATGCCGACCGCCTGGCCAAGCGTGGCTACGACCTGCTGCTGGCGGCGCGCGACGCGGCGAGGCTGGAAGCGCTGGCCCTGCGCCTGCGCGCCGAGTCCGGCGTGAAGGTCGAGGTGCTGCGGACCGACCTGACCGACAAGGCCTCGCTGGGCCGGCTGGAGGCCCGATTGCGCTCCGACGAGGCCATCACCCTGCTGGTCAACAACGCCGGCGCGGCGACCTTCGGCAGCTTCGTCGAAAGCGACCCTGACGCGCTCGAAGGCCTGATCGACCTGAACCTCGTCGCGGTCACCCGCCTGGCCAACGCCGCCGGCGCCGCGTTCGTGAGACGCGGCCGCGGGACAATCGTCAACATCGGCTCGGTCGTGGGCCTGCTGCCGGAGTACCGCAGCGTCGCCTATGGCGCGACCAAGGCCTTCGTCCTCTACCTGACCCAAGGTTTGAACGAGGAGATCGGCGGCGCGGGGGTGACGCTGCAGGCGGTGCTTCCGGGCGCCACGCGCACCGAGATCTGGGAGCGCTCCGGCCGCAACCCGGCGGACCTCGATCCCGACCGAACCATGGATGTGGATGAACTGGTGGACGCCGCCCTGGCCGGCCTCGACAGGGGCGAGCTGGTGACCATTCCCTCGTTGCTCGACCCGGTCCAGTGGGACGCCTTCCAGGCGGCCCGGCTGGCGATGGCGCCGAACCTGTCCAACGCCCATCCGGCCCCGCGCTACGGCGCCCAGGTCGGCGAGCCGGCTTAGGCCCCAAGCCGGACACGAAAAGGGCGGCTGCATCGCTGCAGCCGCCCCGATCTTTTCGGCAGGAGACTGGGACGCTTAAGCGTCCGCGCCTTCCGGCTGCTCTTGTTTGGCCGAGAGGTCTTCGCCGGTTTCCTGGTCGACGATCTTCATCGACAGGCGGGTCTTGCCGCGATCGTCGAAGCCCAGGAGCTTCACCTTCACGGACTGGCCCTCGGTGAGGACGTCGGAGACCTTGTTCACGCGCTCGTTGGCGATCTGGCTCACGTGCACCAGGCCGTCTTTCGCGCCGAAGAAGTTCACGAAGGCGCCGAAGTCGACGATCTTGACCACCTTGCCGGTGTAGATCTGGCCGACTTCCGGCTCGGACGCGATCGACTTGATCCACTCCTTGGCCGCGTCGATCTTCGACTGCTCGGCGGCCGCGATCTTGATCGTGCCGTCTTCGCCGATGTCGATCTTGGCGCCGGTTTCGGCGGTGATCTCGCGGATCACCTTGCCGCCCGAGCCGATCACTTCGCGGATCTTGTCCACCGGGATCTTGATGGTCTCGATCTTCGGCGCGTATTCGCCGAGCTCGTGGCGCGGCGCTTCCATGGCCTTGTTCATCTCGCCGAGGATGTGGTCGCGGCCGCCCTTAGCCTGGGCGAGCGCCTGCTTCATGATCTGCTCGGTGATGCCGGCGATCTTGATGTCCATCTGCAGCGAGGTGATGCCGTCGGCGGTGCCGGCGACCTTGAAGTCCATGTCACCGAGGTGATCCTCATCGCCGAGGATGTCGGAGAGCACGGCGAAGCCGTCCTTTTCCAGGATCAGGCCCATGGCGATGCCGCTGACCGGCTTCTTCAGGGGCACGCCCGCATCCATCAAGGCCAGCGAGGAACCGCAGACCGAGGCCATGGAGGACGAGCCGTTGGACTCGAAGATCTCCGAGACCAGGCGGATCGTGTAGGGGAACTCTTCGACGCTCGGCAGCATCGGGCGGATCGCCCGCCACGCCAGCTTGCCGTGGCCGACTTCTCTACGGCCCGGCGCGCCCATGCGGCCCGTTTCCCCGACCGAGAAGGGCGGGAAATTGTAGTGCAGCATGAACTTCTCGTAGTACTTGCCCTCAAGGGCGTCGATGAGCTGTTCGTCGTCGCCGGTGCCGAGCGTGGCCACGACCAGGGCCTGGGTCTCGCCGCGGGTGAACAGCGCCGAGCCGTGAGCACGGGACAGAACGCCCACTTCCGAGACGATCTGGCGGACCTGGTCGACCTTGCGGCCGTCGATGCGCACGCCGGTGTCGAGGATGTTGCGGCGCACGACGTCGGCTTCCAGCTCCTTGAACACCGCACCCAGCTTGTCGGGGCTGATGCCCGCCGGGTTCTCGTCGGACTTGCCGAACTTCTCGGTGGCCTTGGCCTTGGCCGCGGCGACCGCGTCCTGGCGCTCCAGCTTCGCCGGGATCTTGAAGGCGGCGGCGAGGTCCTTGCCGATGGCCTTCTTCATCTCCGCCTTGATGGCGTCGGTGTCTTCCGGCTGGAAGTCGAAGGGCTCCTTGGCGGAGTGTTCGGCCAGCTCGATGATCGCGTCGATGACGGGCTGCATGCCTGCGTGGGCGAACATCACCCCCTTCAGCACTTCGTCCTCGCTCATTTCCTGGATCTCGGACTCGACCATCATGACCGCGTCCTGGGTGCCGGCGACCACCAGGTCCATCCGGCTGTCCTTCATCTCGTCCAGCGTCGGGTTGAGGACGTACTCGCCGTTCACATAGCCGACGCGGGCGCCGCCGATCGGGCCCATGAAGGGCGCGCCGGAGATCACCAGGGCCGCGGAGGCCGCGACCAGGGCCACGATGTCGGGATCGTTCTCGAGGTCGTGGGCCAGCACGGTGCAGACCACCTGCACCTCATTCTTGAAGCCCTTGACGAACAGCGGACGGATCGGGCGGTCGATCAGGCGGCTGGTCAGGGTTTCCTTCTGGCTCGGCGCGCCTTCGCGGCGAGGGAAGGAGCCCGGGATCTTGCCCGCCGCGTAGAACTTCTCCTGGTAGTTCACGGTCAGCGGGAAGAAATCCTGGCCGGGCTTCGCGCTCTTGGCGAAGACGGCGGTCGCCAGGACCATTGTCTCGCCATAGGTGGCCAGCACCGCGCCGTCAGCCTGACGGGCCATGCGGCCGGTTTCGAGCGTCAGCGTCTTGCCGCCCCACTCGATGGTCTTTCTTTTGATGTCGAACATTTTCGCTTCTTTCTGTCCCGCGGGCGTATTCCCGGCGGGGGACGGATCAGGTTCGGTCCTTGGGATGGGGCTTCCGAAATCCTCTCCAATGGAACAGGCGATGAGGACTTCTTTGGAGCCCTCGGCGTGTTGCGGCGGCCTCGACTTCAAGAGGCCGCCAGTGCCGCATCGGGTCCCCCGGCCTGTTGCGGAGGAGCGGCGTGTGGAATGTCCAGGCGCGGAGCCGGCCGACGGCCAGCCCAGACTGGAAGGCTAGCGGCGCAGGCCGAGCGTCTCGATCAGCTTCTGATAGCGGTCCGCGTCGGACTTCTTCAGGTGGTCGAGGAGCGAGCGGCGGGCGGAGACCAGCTTGAGCAGGCCCCGGCGCGAGTGGTTGTCCTTCTTGTGGGTCTTGAAGTGCTCGGTCAGGTTGGCGATCCGTTCGGACATGATCGCCACTTGCACTTCGGCGCTGCCCGTATCCGCTTCGCCGCGGGCATGGGTCTTGATCACTTCAGCCTTGCGTTCGGCCGTAATCGACATCGGGTCAGTCTCCGCTCTTTTCCAGATGAAAAACACGCGAAGGTTCGAGCCGACCCGCACGCATCTCGCAGAGCGCGACGACCACCCCGCCCGCCATGGCTGAAACGGTGCGAGAGCCCGGCTTGAGCCTGGCTTTAACCGCTTCCACCTGTCGGGGAACGAGAACGATCGGCCGTCCCTGCTTCAGTCTGAAGGCGTCTTCTGCGGTCACGGCCAGCTCCGGGATGTCGTCCAGGGCGGTCTCGACCGGAAGCAATGCCTCCGACTGGCGGGCCTTATGCCCTAAATCCTCAAGCAATTCCAGCGTCACCGCAGATTGCTCGGTAAAGCCGCCCACACGGGTGCGGCGAAGCGCGCTCACATGACCGCAGGCGCCCAGGCGTTCGGCCAGGTCGCGGGCAAGCGCGCGGACATAGGTCCCCTTGCCGCACTCGATCTCAAGGGTGACGTGGTCGGCGTCCGGCGCCTCCGCCACCCGGGCGGCGTGGATGGTCACGATGCGCGGCGCCAGCTCGACGATCATCCCGGAGCGGGCGAGGTCGTAGGCGCGTTCGCCGTCCACCTTGATCGCCGAATAGGCCGGCGGGACCTGGCTGATCTCGCCCAC
>Ga0207657_10000371_pt1 | contig 47425 bp, 48 predicted proteins | sample KBSC33metaG_FD_184316 | JGI IMG/M metagenome (GOLD analysis project Ga0207657, IMG submission 184316) | Corn rhizosphere microbial communities from Kellogg Biological Station, Michigan, USA - KBS C3-3 metaG (SPAdes) (version 2) | ecosystem: Host-associated > Plants > Roots > Rhizosphere > Soil ... | reverse complement strand
GCGCAAGAAGTTCTGCCGCTTCACCGCGGAGAACGTCAAGCAGATCGACTACAAGGACATCGACGTCCTGAAGGACTTCGTGCAGGAGAACGGGAAGATCATGCCGGCGCGCATCACCGGCACGAAGGCGCGCTATCAGCGGCAGCTCGGCACGGCGATCAAGCGTGCGCGCTATCTCGCGCTCCTGTCGTACACCGACCTGCACTGACCGGAAGCCGCCACCATGCAAATCATTCTGCTCGACAAAATCGCGAACGTCGGGAACCTGGGCGACGTCGTGAAGGTGAAGGACGGCTACGCGCGCAACTTCCTGATCCCGCAAGGCAAGGCCAAGCGCGCCACGCCGGAGAACCTCGCGGCGATCGAGGCGCGGCGCGCGGAGCTCGAGGCTGCCGCGGGCGAGCGCCTCGCGAACGCGCAGTCCCTCGCCGAGAAGCTCGAGGGCTCGACGCTGCGCGTCGCGCAGAAGGCCGGCGTCGACGGGCGTCTGTTCGGATCCGTCACGAACGTCGACATCGTGCAAGCGCTGAAGGCGCAGGGCGTCGAGATCGAGAAGGCGATGGTGCGCATGCCTTCCGGGCCGCTCAAGCAGGTGGGCGAGCATCCGGTGACGGTCGCGCTTCACACCGACGTCGCGGCGCATATCACCGTCAACGTCGTCGGGGAAACCATCGGCGCCTGAGGCCTCACCAAGAGTCGTTGGACGAACAGACAAGGGACCGCTGCACGGTCCTTTGTCGTATATGGTTGACGTGCGTCGCGGCGAGTAGAATTCCGCAGCCCGCCGCGTTTTCCGTTCCCCGTGCCTGACGATCTTCCGCTCGACCAGCTCAAGCTGCCGCCGCATTCGCTCGAGGCGGAGCAGTCGGTGCTGGGCGGGTTGATGCTCGACAACGACGCGGCCGACCGGATCGGCGACGCCGTCGGCGCCGACGACTTCTACAGCGATGCGCATCGCATCGTCTACCGGCACATCACGCAGCTGATCGCCGACGGCAAGCCTGCCGACGTCGTGACAGTCTCCGAGGCGCTCGCGTCGACCCAGAAGCTCGATTACGTCGGCGGCCTCGCGTATCTCGGCGCGCTTGCGCAGAACGTCCCGACCGCGGCGAACATCCGGCACTACGCGAACATCGTCCGCGAGCGCTCGATCCTGCGCCAACTCGCGGCCACGGCTACCGAGATCGCCGAGTCGGCATTCAATCCGCTCGGTCGCAGCGCGAAGACAGTGCTCGACGAGGCCGAGGCCAAGGTCCTGCACATCGCCGAGCAGGGCTCGCGCGGCGCATCGAATTTCCAGCTGATCGGCCGCGTGCTTCCCGCCGTCGTCGAGCGGATCGAGACGCTGTACAACCGCGACGATCCGTCGGACGTCACCGGCGTGCCCACCGGCTTCGCCGATCTCGACAAGATGACGTCCGGATTCCAGCCTGGCGATCTCGTCGTCGTGGCTGGAAGACCGAGCATGGGCAAAACGGCGCTAGCGCTCAACATCGGCGAGAACGTCGCGCTGAACACGGGCATGCCGGTCGCCGTGTTCTCGATGGAAATGGGCGCGTCCCAGCTCGCGATGCGCCTGATCGGCTCGGTCGGCAAGCTCGACCAGCACAAGCTTCGCACCGGGCGGCTGCAGAACGACGACTGGGACCGGCTATCGACCGCGCTCGGCCGCCTGAGCGAGGCGCCGATCCTGATCGACGAGACCCCGGCGCTCAATGCCATCGAAGTGCGCTCGCGCGCGCGGCGGCTGATGCGGCAATACGGCAAGCTCGGGCTCGTGATCGTCGACTACCTGCAGCTCATGCAGGCGACGACACAGGGCGAGAACCGCGCGACCGAGATCTCGGAGATCTCGCGCTCGATGAAGTCGCTTGCGAAGGAATTGAGCGTTCCCGTGGTGGCGCTGTCGCAGCTCAACCGCTCGCTCGAGCAGCGGCCGAACAAGCGGCCCGTGATGTCGGATCTGCGCGAATCGGGCGCAATTGAACAGGACGCAGATGTGATCGTCTTCATCTACCGCGACGAGGTCTACAACGCGGAGTCGGCCGACAAGGGTACGGCCGAGATCATCATCGGAAAGCAGCGCAACGGCCCGATTGGCACCGTCCGGCTAACGTTCCTCGGCGAATTCACCCGGTTCGAGAGCTTCGCGACGCAAGGCAGCTACTAAAGGCAGGCAACCGCATGCACGTCTGGCAATCCCACCTGGGCGCGAACGTCGCGTTCGATCCGCTCTACCACACGAACCCGCGGCACGAGATCATGAGCTTTCTGCGTGATCCGCCCGGGACCGTCCTCGACATCGGCTGCGGCGGCGGCATGACGGGACAGCTGATCAAGCGGAAGTTTCCCGGCACGCCGGTGATCGGCATCGAGATCAACGCCAACGCGGCCGAGCACGCGCGACAGCATCTCGATCACGTGGTCTGCGCCAGCATCGACGACGTCGACCTGGAGCGCGACGCGCCGGGCTACACGGTCTCGACCGTATTGCTGCTCGACGTGCTCGAGCACATTTACGACCCGTGGCGCGCGTTGCAGCGTGTCGCGGGCTGGCTCGCACCCGAGACGCGGGTGCTCGCGAGCGTGCCGAACGTGCGCAACCTGGCGACGCTTTCCGAGCTAGCCGGCGGTCGCTTCGAGTACGCGCCGAACGGCGTGCTCGACATCACGCACGTCCGCTTCTTCACGCGCAACTCGCTGCGCGACCTGTTCGAGCAAACCGGCTTCGAGGTGCGCGGCCTCGAGCCGCTCACGCAGCCGGCATTCATCGATCCGGCGGTCGTGCATCGCCGTCCGGGCCGCATCGAGACGCGCACGCTCGCCATCCAGTACCGCTCGTTCGAGGATCTCGAGGACCTCTACGCGCTTCAGTACGTCGTAGACGCGCGCTCGCTGGAAGCGGCGCGCACGGCGGCGTGAAAGGCAGCGACGTGGCCGTCGCGGCGCAGCGCGCGGTGGCGCGCAACGATCCGTGTCCCTGCGGCAGCGGCCGGCGGTTCAAGGACTGCCATGGCTCGCTGCGCGGCGATGCTCCCGCCTCGCAGCTGCCGCCGCAGCCTGTCCGCAAAAGCCGGTACCGGCCGGCTGGCAGCGATTGGGCCGACCTGAGCCAGGACGAGCAGGACCGCCTCGGCGCGCTGATGGAGGTGGCACTCGCGCACCAGCGCGCGGCGCGCATCCGCGAGGCCGAAAGTGCCTACCGTGCGGTGCTGGAGCAGGCGCCGCATACGCACGACGCGTTGCACATGCTCGGCGTCATCCGCCTTGGGCTCGGCGACTTTCCCGACGCCGAGCGGCTGATCCGCGAGGCGCGTGCGCTGCGTCCTTCGTATCCGGCCATCGAGACGAACTGGTCGCTCGTGCAGCGCTCGATCGCCGCGCGCGACCGCAGCGGCGTCGAGATCCTCGCCGAGCACGCGCTGCCGCTCGTGTGCGCGACGATCACGGGCGGTCGTTCCGCCGCGACGCTGATGGCGGACGACACTCCCCAGCCGCTTCACGTCGTCGGCGTCGCAGGCGACGCGACCAGCGATGCGGTGTGGGTATCACGACGCATCGGCGAGCTGCTTTCCGAACTGCAACCGACGGTTTGGCAAGGCGACGATCCCGGTGCGGCGATGACGTGGCAGGGATTCGGCCGCCGAACTATCGATCCGGCGGCCGGCCGCCAGCCCGTAGCCGGCGATGTGATGCTGGCTTCGATCGAGTGCGAGGTCGATTCGTGGCTGCGCGAGCCGCTGCGCCGGGTGCTCGTCTTCGTGCACCCGACATCGCCGTCGTGGTGTCTCGAGCGATTGCGGCGCATCGCGGCTGACGGCGCGCGCCCGATCGCGCTCGTCTTCACGTCGCGCGCGATGGCGAGCCGCTTCGGGCTCGTCGACTACGTCGTTCCGCCACCGATCGATCTTGACGAATTCACGCCGTCGGCGCGCGGCGACCCTGCGCCCGCATGCGACCTTCGCGTGGCCACCGTCGGCCAGGACGGAAAGCGTGTCGTCGTCGCACCGGATGCCGGCCTGCTGCAGGCGGTTGCGGAGCGGGCAGGCGAGCTGCGCCTGTTCGACCCCGGGCCGTTGCGCTACAGCCTCGGCTCGCTCGCCGCCGTGCGCTGCTTCGCGCGCCGCGAGATCGACATCGGCGGCATGCTGCGCGGTGTGGACGTTTACCTGCACCGCGCGCTGCCGTGGTGGGCCGAAGACTCGGGGCACGCGCTGTTCGGCGCCATGACGCAGGGCATCCCGGCGCTTTGTCACCGCGAATCGAGCTATGCCGAGTATGTCGAAGATGGCGTCGACGGAATGCTCTACGCCGACGGATCGTCCGCGCTGGCCGCCATCGACGCGCTGCGCGCGGATCGTCCGCGGCTTCGCGCGATGGCGGAGGCCGCCCGCGCCAAGGCGATACGGCTGTTCGAGCCGCGTGCGCTGGCAAGCGCGTATGCGGGCGTCGTCGAGCAATGGCGGGGAGCGGCATGATGCCCGCCAACATCGATTTCGCGGCCGATCGCGACGCGATCCGCGCGATCGCGTTCTATCTGCCGCAGTTCCATCCGATCCCTGAGAACGACCGGTGGTGGGGTGCGGGTTTCACCGAGTGGACGAACGTCACGCGCGCGCGGCCGATCTTCACCGGGCACTATCAGCCGCATTTGCCGGCGGACATGGGCTTCTACGACCTGCGCGTCGCCGACACGCGGGCGAAGCAAGCGGCGCTCGCGGCGCACTACGGCATCCATGGCTTCTGCTATTACTACTACTGGTTCTCTGGCAAGCGCTTGCTCGAGACGCCGGTGGAGTCGATGCGCGCGTCGGGTGAGCCCGATTTCCCTTACTGCCTGTGCTGGGCGAACGAGAACTGGACGCGGCGCTGGGACGGCGCCGACAAGGAAATCCTGATCGCGCAGAATCCGTCGCGCGCGGACGACGAGCGTCTGATCCGCGACCTGTTGCCGCATTTCCGCGACCCGCGCTACATCCGCGTCGGCGGCAAGCCGCTGTTCATCGTTTACCGGATCGGCGTGCTCCCCGACGTGACGGCTACCGCGGTGCTGTGGCGGGAGGTCGCCCGGCGCGAGGGCATTGGCGAGCTGTATCTCTGCGCGGCCAAGACGTATGACACCGGCGATCCGACGTACTACGGCTTCGATGCGGTGGTCGAGTTTCCGCCGCATGGCTTGCGCACGGTGACGATGCATGAGCAGCTCGAGCTGCTCGATCCCGGGTTCAGCGGCACCGTCGTCGATTACCGGCAGTTCGTCGTCGATTGCATCACGGCGCGCGAGCCTTCGTACACGCTTCACCGCACCGTGATGCCCGGGTGGGACAACACGGCGCGCCGGATGCATCAGGCGCTCGTGTTCGCGCACGCGACGCCGGAGGTGTACGAGCTGTGGGTGCGCGAGGTGGCGGCCGAGACGCGGCGCAAGCCGCCGGGCGAGCGTCTGCTGTTCATCAACGCGTGGAACGAGTGGGCCGAAGGCGCACACCTCGAGCCCGACCGGCGCTTCGGCCACCAGTACCTGGAGGCGACCGCGCGCGCGCTCGCCTACGGCAACGCGCCGAATGTTCCGGCGGAATCGGAACTGGCCATGGCGCTGCGCCAGGCCACCGCGTCGGTGACGTGATCGTTCCCGCGGCGGTCATGTCCCCCGCCGATAGGTCAACCCCTCTTTACAGCGCCTCCGCCGCGTGGTCGGCGAGCCGCGAACGCTCGCCGCGCTGCAGCGTGACGTGCCCCGAATGTGACCAGCCCTTGAAGCGGTCGACGACGTAGGTCAATCCGGAGCTGCCCTCGGTCAGGTACGGCGTGTCGATCTGCGCGATGTTGCCGAGGCAGACGACCTTCGTGCCAGGACCCGCGCGCGTGATCAGCGTCTTCATCTGCTTGGGCGTCAGGTTCTGCGCCTCGTCGATGATCAGGAACTTGTTGATGAACGTGCGTCCGCGCATGAAGTTCAGGCTCTTCACCTTGATCCGCGAGCGGATCAGGTCGCGCGTCGCGGCGCGCCCCCAGTCGCCGCTCTCGTCGTCGGTCTTGTTCAGGACGTCGAGGTTGTCCTCGAGCGCGCCCATCCACGGATTCATCTTCTCCTCTTCCGTGCCCGGCAGGAAGCCGATGTCCTCGCCGACCGGAACGGTGACGCGTGTCATGATGATTTCGGAATAGACCTTGAACTCGAGCGTCAGCATCAGGCCGGCGGCGAGCGTCAGGAGCGTCTTGCCCGTTCCCGCCTGCCCGAGCAGCGTCACGAAGTCGATCTCGGGATTCATCAGCAGATTGAGCGCGAAATTCTGTTCGCGGTTGCGCGCGACGATGCCCCACACGTTGTTTTTCTGGTGCGAGTAATCCTTGAGCGTCGACAAAAGCGCGCTCTTGCCCTGGATCTCCTTGACGATCGCGTGGAACGGCGCCTCGCCCTGCCGCTCGAGGAACAGGAACTCGTTGACGTGCAGCGACGGCACGAGCGGCCCGGTCAGCCGGTAATACGTGTGGCCGCCCTGCTGCCAGGACTCCATGCCCTTGCCGTGACGGTCCCAGAAATCCGCCGACAGCTCGCGCACGCCCGAATAGAGAAGCTCGGTGTCCTCGAGCACCTTGTCGTTGAAGTAATCCTCGGCGGACATGCCGAGCGCGCGCGCCTTGATCCGCATGTTGATGTCCTTCGACACGAGGATCACGCTGCGCTTCTGCCACTGCCGCGTCAGGTGCATGACGACGGCGAGGATCTGGTTGTCCGTCTTGCCGTTCGCAAGCGACGGGGGGAGGACGGCGGCGATCGCCTCCGTCTGCAGGAACAGGCGTCCCGTCGCCGCGCCGCCGGATTTTTCCGTGAGTGGTATGCCGCCCGAGATTCCTTCGGTGTCGGGCCCCGCGTGCGCGGTGACGAGCTCGTCGAGGAAACGCGACGCCTGCCGCGCGTTGCGCGCGACCTCGGTCATGCCCTTCTTGTGCGCATCGAGCTCCTCGAGCGTCAGCATCGGCAGGTAGATGTCGTGCTCCTCGAAGCGAAACAGGCTCGTCGGATCGTGCATCAGCACGTTCGTGTCGAGGACAAACAGCTTCGTGGAGTGGGAAGGCCCGGTTCGTACGGGCTTGCGGGAGGGGAGCAGATGGAGCGTGGAGGGAGCGGGGCGCAGCTTGCGTTCGACCATGGGCCTCCTGGAAGTTTCAGCCGAAGAAGCCGGGACCGGCCGCTTCGAGACGCGATCTTAATGTAGGCGGGTTGCGATCGGGATACAAGGGCTTGCGTCGGGTGGCCCGCCCGGTCACACATTTTGTGGTGCAAACGTCACACGGTGGCATGTTCCGGGTTACAGCGTCTTCACGAAATCGAGCACTTCGTGCGCGTGCCCAGGCACCTTGACCTTGCGCCACTCGCCGGCAAGGACGCCGTCGCGGCCGATGACGAACGTGCTGCGCTCTATGCCACGCACCTGCTTGCCGTACATGTTCTTCATCCGGATCACGTCGAACTGCTTGCACAGCGCCTCGTCAGGGTCCGACAGCAGCGGGAACGGAAAGTCCATCTTCTCGCTGAATCCCGCGTGCGATTTGAGCGAGTCGCGCGACACGCCCGCCACGATCGCGCCTGCCTTGAGAAACTTCTGGTACAGGTCCCGGAACTGCGCGCCTTCCGTCGTGCAGCCCGGCGTGTTGTCTTTCGGATAGAAATACAGCACGACCGGGTGCCCGGTGTGATCGGACAACCGGAACGTGCCGTGCGTGGATTCGGCTGCGAAGTCAGCGACCGGCTTGGCTTTCATCGACGTCTCCCAGGAATTCGTCACCCTGCACGAGCAGCGTGCCGGTGCGGCCCGGCACGCTCGCCAGAATCGTTTCGCATCGCGGCAGCGCCATCGGCTCGACCGCCGCGTGCAGCTCGCCAACCGGACCGAGCGCCAAGCCCTGCTCCTTCCAGCCGGTGAGCAGTTGCTCGAACACGCCGACGAGCCGGCCACCCTCCAGTTCCGCGTGCAGCGTGAACACGTGCCCTGCCGCGGCCGGGTCCGCGGTGCGCTCGAGGACGCTCGCGGCGACATTCTCTTCGGTGATGCCGTCGGTGCCGATCAGCTCGTCGAGCGTCGGCAGCGTCGTCGGGAACTGCGGGCAGCGGATCAGCTCGGCCCGCCAGACCGGCAGATGCGGATACGCGCCGCGGCCATCCGAGCAGTAGGCGAACCCCAGCATTTGCGTAAGCCGCAGCGCGTGCACGTTCATCTGCCAGCCGGCGGCGCCATGCGTCCGCGGCGACTCGCCGAACACCTGCTCGTAGCGCTCGCACGCGCGCTGCATTTCCTTGCGCGTCCATTCGGCGTCGGCGGTGGCGATGCCATCCTGCCAGCGGACGTGATCCCAGCAATGGACGCCGGTCTCGTGACCTTCGCCCTGCACCCGTCGCAGGACGTTCGTCGCGCGGCGCCCGATGTCCGGTCCCGGCAGGGCGGTCCCGTACAGCAGCGTACGGACGCCGTAATGCCGCACGACCGACGTGCGGCGCACCTTGCCGACGAAGCCGCGGCGAAATACACGGCGCAGCGCGCGCCCGGTATGGTCGGGGCCGAGCGAAAACAGGAACGTCGCGCGCACGTCGTGCCGCGCCAGGCATTCGAGCAGCCGGGGCACGCCTTCGCGCGTGCCGCGGAGCGTGTCGACGTCGATCTTCAGCGCAAGCCGCGTCATTCCACCAGCGCGCGCGCATCCGCGACGTGCCCGCGATACGCATCGAAGATCCGCCGCAGCGCCTCGTCCATCGGCACCCGCGGCGTCCAGTCGAGATCGCGGCGCGTATTGTCGATTTTCGGCACGCGGTTCTGCACGTCCTGGTAGCCGTCGCCGTAATAGTCGGCCGCAGTCGTGTCGACCAGCCGCACCGCGGCGGCGTTCTCCCGGTACTCGGGATATTCACGCGCGAGGTCGAGCATCATCTGCGCGAGCTCGCGCACCGACACGTTGTTCGCCGGATTGCCGATGTTGTAGATGCGGCCCGTCGCGATGCCGGCGGGGTTCTCGATGATCTTCATTAGCGCCGCGATGCCGTCGTCGATGTACGTGAAGGCGCGCTTCTGCGTGCCACCGTCGACGAGCTTGATCGGCTCGCCGCGCACGATGTGCCCGAGGAACTGCGTGATCACGCGCGAGCTGCCTTCCTTCGGCGTATTGATCGAATCGAGGCCCGCGCCGATCCAGTTGAAGGGCCGGAACAGCGTGTAGTCGAGGCCCTGCTCCTGGCCGTAGGCGTGGATGACGCGATCCATCAGCTGCTTCGCGCACGCGTAGATCCAGCGCGGCTTGCTGATCGGGCCAAGCACGAGGTTCGAGCGCTCGGGGTCGAACTCGTCGTCCGCGCACATCCCGTAGACCTCCGACGTCGACGGGAACACGACGCGCTTGCGGTAGCGCACGGCGGCGCGAACGATCGGCAGGTTCGCCTCGAAATCGAGCTCGAACACGCGCAGCGGCTCGCGCACGTAGGTCGCCGGCGTCGCGATCGCGACAAGCGGGAGCACCACGTCGCATTTCTTGACGTGATACTCGATCCACTCGCGGTTGATCGTGATGTCGCCTTCGAAGAAATGGAAGCGCGGCTCCCGCAGCAGATCGGCGATGCGATCCGTCTGCATGTCCATGCCGTAGATCTCCCAGTCCGTCGCGTCGGCGATCCGCTGCGACAGATGGTGGCCGATGAACCCGTTGACGCCGAGGATCAGGATGCGTTTCATGCGGGAGAAAACCGGGGTGGGAAATCGCGCACCGATTGTACCGTGCGCGATGGGTGCGCCGCTTCAGCCAAGCGGCAACGGCGCGCCGCCATGCTGCTCGCGCAGAAGCGCCGGCGACGTCATGCGGCCTCCGATTTCGAGTGCGTCGATGCGCAGCGTGCCGCCGCCGCCGCACCGGGCGACGGTGATGAACGAAGTGTCGCCGTCGTGCTGCGCGTGCGCGCCGCCAGCGGGTGGCCGGCGATCGATTGCGAGCGAAGGCGGCGCCGCCGGCGCATCGGGATCGAGCAGCCGCGCGCGCAGGATCCGCGCCGGCGCACCTCCGATGTGCGTGAGTGCGCCGGGATACGGCGGCGCGACGGCGCGCACGAGGTCGTGAATCCGGCGCGCATGCTGCATCCAGTCGATGCGGCCGTCCTCCGGCGTGCGGCCGCCGAAGTAAGAGCCGCGCGCGATGTCGTTCGGCCGCCGGGGCGCCGCGCCGGCCACGAGCGCGGGCAGCACGCCGTCGAGGCAGATTTCGGCGGCCACCGTCACCTTGTCGGCGACCTCACGCGCCGTGTCGTCGGGGAGAATCGGCACCGCCTGCTGCGCGACGATGTCGCCGGCGTCGGGCTTCTCGATCATGTAGTGCAGCGTCGCGCCGGTCTCGCGCTCGCCGTGCAGAACCGCCCAGTTGACCGGGGCGCGGCCGCGGTAGCGGGGCAGCAGCGAGCCGTGCATGTTGAGCGCGCCCCGGCGCGGCAGCGCGAGGACCGACGCGTTCAGCATGCGCCGATAGTAGAAGCTGAACACGAAATCGGGTGCGAGCTCCGCGATGCGCGCGATGCACTCCGGCGTGTTCACGTCGAGCGGCGCGATCCAGGGCGCCTCCATGTCGTCGGCCACGTCCGCGACGCGCTCGAACCATTGGACCTCGGCCGGATCGTTCGCGTGGGTCACGACGAGCGGGACGTCGATGCCGTGCGCGCGCAGCACGCGCAGGCAGCGCGCGCCGACGTTGTGATACGCGAATACGACGGCCTTCGCGGTCAACGCACGTTCCGGATGCCGTCGACGACGGCCGGCATGGGCGCGCCAGGCAACTCGTCGGGCGCCTCGTCCGGGTCCCGCTCGAGCACCGCGCGCACCACATAGCGCGGCCGCTCGCGCACCTGATTGTAGATGCGGCCGACATACTCGCCGAGAAGCCCGACGCCGAACATGATGCAGCCGATCAGGAAGAACGCCAGGATGTCGCGATCCCAGGCGGCCTTGATGCCCTCGATGAGCCCGCCGACGATCAGCCGCTGCACGATCACGATGACGTAGAGGATCACCGACGTGAGCGCGACGATCATGCCGGCCATCGAAAAGAGCTGCAGCGGCACGAGCGAGAAGCCGGTGATGAGGTCGAAGTTGAGCCGGATCAGCCGGTACAGCGAGTATTTCGATTCGCCGGCCGCGCGCTCCTCATGGAGGACGCTCACTTCCGTCGGCCGGTTCGCGAACGTGTAAGCGAGGGCGGGGATGAACGTGCTGACTTCGCGCGCCGCGGCGATGGCGTCGACGATGTCGCGGCTGTACGCGCGCAGCATGCAGCCCTGGTCCGTCATACGGATGCGCGTGATCCGCTCGCGCAGCCGGTTCATCAGCCGCGACGCCCAGCGCCGCCACCACGCGTCCTCCCGCGCGCGGCGCACGCCGCCGACGTAGTCCGCGCCGTCGTCCATCGCCGCCAGCAGCTTGCTGATTTCCTCGGGCGGATTCTGGAGATCGGCATCGAGCGTCACGATGCGTTCGCCGCGCACGCGCTCGAAGCCGGCAAGGATCGCCAGATGCTGGCCGTAGTTCGCGTTGAAGAACACCACGCGCGTGACGTCCCGCCGCGCCGCGAACTGCTCGCGCAGCAGCGCGCCCGAGCGGTCGCGGCTGCCGTCGTTGACGAAGATCACCTCGTAGGGCAGCTGCAGCGCGTCGAGCGCCGGGTAGAGCCGTGCGAACAGCGCCGGCAATCCGGCTTCCTCGTTGTAGACGGGAATGACGACGGAGAGCGTCGGCGTGGTCATCGCGTGCCCGGCAGGTTGTCGCTTGCAGGCTCCACGCGCGCCTCGGCCAGGATCTCGGCGCAGGCGGCGCAGACGCGATCGACGTCGTCGAGCGTCATGCCGGCGTGCAGCGGCAGCGTCACCGTGGAATCGGCGATCCGCTCGGTGTTCGGCAGGTCGCCGCGATGGTAGCCGAAGCGGCGGCCGAGCGTGCACAGGTGCAGCGCCTCGTACGAGATACCGGTCGCGATACCGCGCGCGGCGAGCGCGTCACGGAACGCCTTGCGCGACATGCGCATGCGCTCGAGCGGCAGCAGGACGCAGAACATGTTCCACGTCTGGCCGTCGCCGGCAACCGGTCGCGGCGGCAGCACGCAGGCGGGATCGGTCGTGAAACGCGCAAAATAGCGCTCGGCCAGCGCGCGCCGGTGCGCAAGGAAGCCGGCCAGGCGTTCGAGCTGCGCGAGGCCGATCCGCGCGTTCACGTCGGGCAGGTTGAACTTGCCGCCGGGGAAGCCGACGTCGCGCGTGCCGTCTTCCAGACGCTCGATCCCGTGAAAGCGCAGGACTTCGACACGCTTCGCCTCGTCCGCGTCGTTGACGACGAGGGCGCCGCCCTCGATCGACGTCATGTTCTTGTTCGGGTGGAAGCTGAAGGTGACGAGGTCGCCGATCGCACCGACCGGTCGGCCGTTGAACGTCGAACCCATGACGAGCGCCGCGTCCTCGATGACACGGACCTTGCGGTCGCCGGCGAGCGCATGGAGCGCATCCAGGTCGACGAGCGATCCCGGCCAGTGCGTCGGCATGATCGCGCGTGTGCGCGGGCCGATGCGCGCCGCGACGGCGGCAAGGTCGATGTTGCGCGTGATCGGATCGCAATCGACGAAGACCGGCGTGGCGCCCTGCTTGACGATCATGTTCGGCACGGCGAAGAAGCTCTGCGCGCAGGTGATCACCTCGTCGCCGCGGCCGATGCCGCAGAGCTGCAGTGCGACCTCCATCGCGGCCGTCGCCGACGTGACGACGCGAACCGGACGACCGCCACAGAATGCGGAGAGCGCCGCCTCGAATCGCTCGACCCAAGCGCCGCTCGTGATGTGTCCCGAGCGCAGCACGTCGGCGGCTGCGGCCACGGTCGCTTCGTCGAGCAGCGGACTCGCGAACTTCAGGGGATGTGCCATTTCAGCTGCGCGCCACGAGCCAGACGCCGATGATGATGAACCCGATGCCGAGCCAGCGCTGCGCCGTCACCGCTTCGCCGAACAGATAGTGCGCGGCGATCGCGTTGACGACGTAGCCGAGCGAAAGCATCGGGTAAGCCATCGACACGGGCACCCGGGACAGGCCGAGAATCCAGACGAAGACGCTGACGACGTAGCACGCGATACCGGCGACGAAATAGCCTTCGGTGGCCATTCGCCACAGCGTCGCCGCCCAGTCGCCGGCTGTCAGGGTGATCACCCCGAGCCGGTTGGTGCCGCCCTTGAGCAGCAACTGCGCAGCCGCGTTCAGCAGCACGCCGGTGAACAGGAACGCGAAGGCAGGCGCGGTCATCGGCGTCGCTATCGGCGCGCGACCAGCACGCGGCGCGCATCGGCCGCGACGATGCGCATCGGGATCCCGGCAGCCGCGAACTCGGCGTACGTGTCCGGCGCCATCATCGCGTAGCCCTGCGGCAACGCCCGCCATTGCGGGAACCAGTCGGATTCGCGGGCGATCGCGAGCCAGGGCTCGCTGTCGAGCCCCGGACCGAGCTCGTCGCGATACTGCACGAGCGTCGTCGTCCGCTCGAGATAGAACGGCAGCGTCTGGTCGTACATGCGAACCTGGAAGAACGGTGCGGCACGATCGTACGGCGGATCGTTCGCATTTTGCAGCAGGGTGACGAGATCGGCCGCCGAGCGGGTTGCGCGGAACACATCCGAGCCGGTGTAAACCGCCTGCATCGTGAGCATCGTCGCGAGCGACAGCGTCACGATACCTGTCGTTCGGGCGCGTGCGTCGTCGCGCCGCAGGATGACCCATGCGACCAGGTATCCGGCCATCGCGATGCCGAGGGCGAGCTTCACCCAGGTGCCCAGCGCAATCAGCAAGCCGGCCGGCGTATGCGCATCGGCAAACGCCTGCACGATGCGCGGCCACCCGAGCAGTGCACCCGCCCACAGCGCCATCGTCGTCGCGGTGATCAGCGCGGCGAAGCGCGCAAGCGTACGCACCTTCATGCCCTCGAGCGTCGCGCCGATGACGAGCGCCGCCGCGGGGAAGATCGGCAGGATGTACGACGGCAGCTTGGACCCCGACATGCTGAAGAACACAAGGATGAACGCGCACCAGATCAGGCAGAAGCGCTTCCAGGCGAAGGCCCGCGTTCCCGATTCGGAGCGCCAGTTCTGTCGAAGACCGAACAGGAAGACGCCGGTCCAGGGCAGCAGGCCCAGGGCGAGCAGCGGCAGGAAGTACCACCACGCGCCGGTGCGCCGGTGCTCGGTGGTCAGAAAGCGCTCGAAGTGCTCGTGAATGAAGAAAAACCGCGCGAATTCGGGATTGCGCGTCGACACGATCAGAAACCACGGCGCGGCCAGCAGCAGGAAAAGGGCGAGGCCGCGGCCGAATGCGAGCCGCGACCAGGGCTTGCGATCGCCGGTGACGACGGTGTGGATCACCAGCGTGCCGAATGGAATCACGAGCGCGACCAGTCCCTTCGTCATGACGCCGCCGGCAGTGGCGGCCCACGCCACGAGCATCCAGGCGCGCTGCCGGCGTGCGTCGGCGCGATGGTGTTGCGCGACCAGGAACGCGCCGAGCGCGAGAGCAAGCCAAAAGGTCAGCAGCGCGTCGAGCGTAACCATGTGCGAGATGCCAAACGGCCATACGCATCCGGCGAGCGCCGCTGCCGCGTATGCGCCGACGGCCGGTGAAGCGACGATCGCGCCAACGTAAGCAACCAAGACGATCGTCAGGAATCCGGCCAGCGCCCCGGGCAGGCGCGCCGTCCATTCGTCGAGCTCGAGCGCCTCGAAGCTCGCCGCAGTCAGCCAGTACTGGAGCGGCGGCTTCTCGAAATACTTGATGCCGTTGAGCCGCGGTGTGACATAGTCGCCGCTCGCGACCATCTCGCGCGCGATCTCCGCGTAGCGGCCCTCGTCGGGATGCTGCAGCTTGCGCACGTCCAGATTGGCGAACCACGCGATAGCCGCCAGGATCGCGAGCAGGATCCACGCGCGGCGCGAGTAAGCGGCGATGGGCGGGGACGAGGACAACGAGCGGGACGGGTCGAGCGACGCCATGGGAAGCGCGGCATTCTATCGCGCTCCTCCCAAAATCCCGCGACCTCCGCGACATCCGTTATACCTGCGAGCACTGCATGGCCCGCGTCCTCGTGGCGCCGGTGCCGACGCGCGACAGGAAAGTCCGCATCGCGTCGCGTCGCGGCCCATCGAGAATCGTGCGAGTGTCGGGGTTGTTGCCACGATGCGGCACCGGCGTGTCGAGGCAGCCGTCAGCGCGCGCCGCACGGTGGCGGCTGCCAAATGAAGATTGCAGAGAAACATTCTGCACTTTCGACATCCGGCGAAAGTCGCGTTTTGCGTGTCTTGGTACCGCACAACAAAGTCAGTCATCGACAAGCCGATCAGGATCGCGAGCCAGAAGATTCCCGCTGCGGCGGTGATGCGCAGCATGGCGTGGGCCGACCTCACGTGCATGAAGAACCATGCCACGAGCAGCGCCTTCGCCGTGGCGATCGCGAGATTGATCGCCGGATTCAGCGCGCCGAGCGGCACGAACGCGCTGCCGAGCGGGGTCAGCAGGAGCGCGATCAGCGCGATCCAGACTGCGACTGCAAAGCGTCCTCGCCGGACGTCGCCCGTTTGCAGGCATGACCCATGCCATGCGGCAGTGATGTGTGAAGTGTTGATTCGCTTGGCATCGCGCTCGGGGACGCTCGTCCGGACGCCCGCACGTCCCGTCTTTGCCATCGGGCGGAAGAAATTTCAAGACGCGTGCTAGAGTCGCTGCCGACCGGATTCGCCGCGCGCGAAAGCGGCGTTCATGAAATCGTCAGCATCGTTCGTCATCGTTCCGGGCCGCGTCGACGACATACCGCTGGTGCAGCGGCTCGCCGACGAAGTCTGGCGCGAGCACTATCCGAGCATCCTGAGCGGCGCGCAGATCGACTACATGCTCGCGCGCGGGTACTCGCGGGAGGCGCTGCTGCGCTTCGTCACCGAGCGCGACGCAGGGCTCGCGCTAGCGCGGATCGACGGCGACGCCGTCGGCTTCGCCGCGTGGTACCGGCCGGAACCGGCGGCGACGAAGCTCGACAGGCTCTACGTGCTGCCGCGCCATCACGGCGCCGGCGCCGGCCGCGCGCTGATCGAGCACGTCGCGGACGCCGCACGCGGCGCCGGATGCGAGCGGCTCACGCTGAACGTGAACCGCGACAATGCCAAGGCGATCCGCGCCTACGAGCGCTGCGGGTTCGCGATCCGCGAGCGCGGCGACTTTGCGATCGGCGAAGGGTTCGTCATGGAAGACTTCATCATGGTGCGCGCATTGTGAGCCCGAAGGGCCACCCCATGGCGCCGGTGGCACTGGCTGTCATCGCAAGCGCGCAAGCGCGGAGCGTGTCAGTCCCATGAGCGGTTCGCCAGCGACGCCGCTGCGCCTCTACGACACGTACAGCCGCCGCCTGCGCGAGTTCGCGCCGCTCGATGCCACCGGCGCGGTCGGCATCTACACGTGCGGTCCGACCGTCTACGACTACCAGCACATCGGCAACTACCGGACGTTCCTCTTCGAGGACACGCTGAAGCGCGTGCTGCGCTTCAACGGGTACCGCGTCCGCCACGTGATGAACATCACCGACGTCGGCCACCTGACGTCGGACGCCGACACGGGCGAAGACAAGATGGAAAAGGGCGCGCGCCGCACCGGCCGCACGGCGTGGGAGATCGCGGCGCTCTACACACGCGCGTTCGAGGAGGATCTGGCGGCGCTGCACATCGAGCCGCCCGACGTGATGCCGCGCGCGACCGGGCACATCGCCGAGCAGATCGGGTTCATCGCCGATCTCGAGCGCGACGGGTTCGCGTATCGGACCAACGACGGCATCTACTTCGACACGAGCCGGCAGCCGGACTACGGATTCCTCGCGCGCCTCGACAAGTCGGGCCTCGAGGCGGGCAAGCGCGTCGACGTCGGCGACAAGCGCAACGCGACGGATTTCGCGCTGTGGAAGTTTTCGCCAGCCGGCAGTACGCGGCAGATGGAATGGGACAGCCCCTGGGGGAAGGGCTTTCCCGGCTGGCACATCGAGTGCTCGGCCATGGCGCAGAAGTACCTCGGCGACTTCTTCGACATCCACTGCGGCGGCGAGGATCACATTCCCGTCCATCACACGAACGAGATCGCGCAAACGGAGGCGCGTAGCGGCACGCGTCTCGCGAACTTCTGGGTGCACGGCTATTTCCTGCTCGCGAACGACGCGAAGATGGCGAAGTCAGCCGGTGAATTCCTGCGCCTCGCGACGCTCGTCGAGCGCGGCTGCGATCCGCTCGCGTTCCGCTATCTGTGCCTCACCGGGCATTACCGGACGCAGCTCAACTTCACGTTCGACGCGCTCGACGCGGCGGCGACCGGATTGACGCGGATGCGCACCGGCTTCCACGCGCTGGCGGCGGGACCGGATGCGGTGCCGGACGCCGAGGCGCTCGCGTCGTTCACGGCGCACGTCAACGACGATCTCAACACGCCGCGCGCGCTCGCCGTCGCATGGGAGGTGCTGCGCGGCGGCCTGCCCGACGCGATCAAGCGCGCCACGCTCGCGCGCTTCGACGACGTGTTCGGCCTGCGTCTCTCCGAATGGCGGCCGCAGCGGCAGGCGATCCCGGCCGAGATCGAGGCGCTCGCACAGGCGCGCCTGGCGGCGCGCAAGGCGAAGAACTGGACCGAGGCCGATCGGCTGCGCGGCGCGCTCCACGCTGCCGGCTGGGAGATGGAAGACCGCGCGGACGGTTACGCGCTGAAGCCGCGCGCGTAGCGCCTCGACGCGAGTCGCACACGCGGCACGCCGCGCAGCCGCGTCGGCAACCGATCAGAACATCCGCTCGATCGTGCCCGAGTACAGCACCGGTCCGGTGGGCTGGCCGGTCGGCGAGCCACCGGGCGGCTCGAGACTCACCGCGAGCGCGGGGATGTTCGACAACGACTCGTCGGCCGGCGCGGTGAGCGGGACGCGCACGACCCGGCCGGCGGGAATGACGCCGAGCGACTTCGGCGGGCTCGCCTGCGGCAATGCCCACAACTCGAACACCTGGCCGGCGGCCGGCGCGGTGTTGCCGACCGGCTTGATCCGGAGGTAACGGTCGAGGCGCGATGCCGTCGCGATCAATGCGGGCTTCGCATCCGCGCCCGCCAGTACGACGACGATCGGCGCGACGTCGGGCCCCGGCGGTTGCGCGAACTTCGCAATGCCGAGCGCGACCGCAACGACGACGCCGGAGACCGTGAGCGCGCGCCAGAACCCGACGCGTCCCCACCACGGCCCGGGCGGGGGCGGCGCGGGCGCCGGTCGCATGTCGATGCCGAGCTTCGATGCGATGCGCGCCCACACTCGCGGCGCCGGGGTGATCGCGGGCACGCCGGCCGCGAGCGGCGCGAGGCGCTCTTCCCATTGCCGCAGCGCGTCGGCGACGACGCGATCCCCGCGCGCGATCGCGGCGAGGCGCCTGCGGACGAGCGGCGGCGACGTGCCGAGCGCGTATTCGGCGGCCAGGCGGTCGAGCCGATCGCGGCGGTCCGGGTGCGACAGGTTCATCGCGCAGCCACCGCCTGGTCGAGGCAGCGCCGCAGTTTTGCGAGGCCGCGCCGAACCCATGACTTCACCGTGCCGAGCGGCTCGCGCAGATGCTCCGCGAGCTCGCCGTGCGAGAGGCCATGGAAAAACGCGAGCGCGATCGCCTGCCTCGCCGCGGGCTCGAGCGTTTCGACGCAATCGCGAATGGCACGTGCGTCGGCCCCGGCCAGCAGCAGCTCGACGGGAGACGGCCCGTCGGCGGGAAACTGAATGCCCGGTCCGTCGTCGTCCGCGCCGGGCAGGCCGATCGTGTCCACTTCGCGCCGCCGCTTGAGGTCGAGCGCCCGGTTGCGGACGATCGACATGAGCCACGTCAGCGGCTGGCTCCGGGCCGCATCGTAGGCGCCGGCGTGGTGCCAGATGTTGACGTAGGCCTCCTGCACGATTTCCTCGGCGATCGGACGTTCACCGACGATACGCAGGGCGACCCCGTACAGATGCGCCGACGTGAGCCGGTAGAGCTCCTCGAATGCACGCTGGTCGGACAGCGATATGCGCGAGAGCAGCGCGGCAAGGCGGGCGCTGCGCTCCGTTGGCGCCGTCGCGGGCGCCTGACTCATCGGGGAGCGTCCCCGCGCACCCGCCCTTTCTGCCACAGCACGTCGGGGGCGCCGCCCGCACGGTTCAGCACGCGCGCCAGCACGAACAGCAGGTCGGACAGGCGATTCAGGTACACGCGGACCGGAACAGAGACTTTCTCGGTGCCGGCGAGCGCGACGACCGCGCGCTCGGCGCGGCGGCACACGGTGCGCGCGACGTGCGCGAGCGCGGCGGCGCGCATTCCCCCCGGCAGGATGAATTCCTTGAGCCGCGGCAGGTCCTCGTTGTAGCGCTCGACGGCGTCTTCGAGCCGCGCGACGTGCGCGTCGGTCATCGCCTCATGCCCCGGAATCGAGAGCTCGCCGCCCAGGTCGAAGAGATCGTGCTGCACGTCGGTGAGCAGCTCGCGAACGTCGTCGGGCAGCGCTTCGACGAGGACGGCGCCGACGCAGGAGTTGAGCTCGTCGACCGCGCCGATGGCCTCGATGCGCGCGCTGTCCTTGGGCACGCGCGAGCCGTCGCCGAGACCCGTGGTGCCGGCGTCGCCGGTGCGCGTGACGATCTTGGACAAGCGATGACCCATGGGACGCTCCGGCTATCTCGAATGCGTGAGCCGACACTAGCGAAACTTGCGTGCGACGGCAAGCGTACGCCCGTCGCCGGCTCCCCGAGCGACTTTGCTACGATGCGGCTACCATCGCGCACCGCCGCCAGGGGCTGCCATGCCGGGCATCTACGACCAGCACCTCGATCGCCGCGCCGCCAATTACGCGCCGCTGACGCCGCTGTCGTTCATCGCGCGGACCGCTTACACGTGGCCGCAGCGCACCGCCGTCGTGCACGGCCCGCGACGGTACACGTGGCAGGAGGCGTACGCGCGTTCGCGCCGCCTCGCGTCAGCGCTCGCGCATCGCGGGATCGGCATCGGCGACACCGTGGCGGCGATGCTCGCGAACACGCCGGAGATGGTCGAATGCCACTTCGGCGTGCCGATGGCGGGCGGCGTGCTGAACACGCTCAACACGCGCCTCGACGCCGAGGCGATCGCGTTCATGCTCGGGCACGGCGAGGCGAAGGTGCTGATCACCGACACCGAGTTCGCGCCGACGGTCGGCGGGGCGCTTGCGCAAATGAAGAAGAAGCCGCTGGTCATCGACGTCGTCGACGCGCTCGGCCCGGGCGGCGACCTGCTCGGAGAATCGGACTACGAGACGTTCATCGCGCACGGCGACGCCGACTTCGCGTGGCAGCCGCCGGCCGACGAGTGGGATGCGATAGCGCTCAACTACACGTCCGGCACGACCGGCAACCCGAAAGGCGTCGTCTATCACCACCGCGGCGCCTACCTGAACGCGCTGTCCAACATCGTCGACTGGGGCATGCCGCGCCACTCGGTATACCTGTGGACGCTGCCGATGTTCCATTGCAACGGCTGGTGCTTTCCCTGGACGATGGCTGCGAACGCGGGCACCAACGTCTGCCTGCGCCGCGTCGAGGCGGCCGCGATCCTGGAGGCGATCCGCGCCGAGAAAGTCACGCATTACTGCGGCGCGCCCATCGTGCACGGGATGCTGATCAATGCGCCGGACGAATGGAAGCGCGGCATCTCGCATCGCGTGAACTGCCTGGTGGCCGCCGCGGCGCCGCCGGCCGCGGTCATCGAGGGCATGGAACGCATGGGCTTCGACATCACGCACGTCTACGGGTTGACCGAGACGTATGGCCCGGCCGCGGTGTGCGCCAAGCAGCAGGAGTGGTCCGCGCTCGACATCGGCGCGCGCACCGAGCGCAACGGCCGGCAGGGCGTGCGCTACACGTGCCAGGAGGGCATGACGGTGTTCGACCCGGAGACGATGCTCCCGGTGCCGGCCGACGGCGAGACGATGGGCGAGATCATGTTCCGCGGCAACATCACGATGAAGGGCTACCTGAAGAATCCTGCGGCAACGGACGAGGCGTTCGCAGGCGGCTGGTTCCATTCGGGCGATCTCGCCGTGATGGAGCCCGACGGCTATGTCAAGATCAAGGATCGCTCGAAGGACGTCATCATCTCGGGCGGCGAGAACATAAGCTCGCTCGAAGTGGAGGACGTGCTGTACCGGCATCCGGCGATCCTGGCCGCGGCGGTGGTTGCCAAGCCCGATCCGCGCTGGGGCGAAACGCCGTGTGCGTTCGTCGAGTTGAAACCCGGTGCGTCGGCGTCCGAGCAGGAACTTGTCGAGCACTGCCGGCAGCATCTGGCGCGGTTCAAGGTGCCTAAGAGCGTCGTGTTCGGCGAGCTGCCGAAGACGTCGACCGGGAAGATTCAGAAGTTCCTCCTGCGCGAGCGGGCAGGATCCGCTTCCGCGATCGAGTAGCATCGGGTCGAATGCCATGAACGCACCCATCGATTCCGGCGTGATTCCGTACGTGCTGTCCGATACCCGCGACGGCGTGCGCACGCTGACGCTCAATCGCGGCGAGCGCTACAACGCGCTGTCGCGCGACATGCTGCAGGCCCTCGAGCGCGAGATCGATGACGTCGCCGCGACGCCCGCGGTTCGCGCCGTCGTCATCGCCGCGGCCGGCAAGGGTTTCTGCGCCGGGCACGACCTGAAGGAGCTTCGCGCGCATCCCGACGAAGGCTGGCAGCGCGAGCTGTTCGGCGCGTGCAGCCGCGTCATGGTGAAGCTGACCGAGCTGCCGCAGCCGGTGATCGCCCGCGTGCATGGCATTGCGACCGCCGCGGGCTGCCAGCTCGTGTCGATGTGCGACCTGGCCGTTGCGGCCGACACCGCGCGCTTCGCGCTGCCCGGCGTCAACGTCGGCGTCTTCTGCTCGACGCCGGCTGTCGGCGTGGTGCGCAACGTGTCCCGCAAGCGGGTGATGGAACTGCTGCTGACCGGCGATCCGATCGACGCGGCGACGGCGCTCGACTGGGGGCTCGTGAACCGCGTCGTGACGGCCGGTGAGCTCGACGCCGCAGTCGCGGCGCTCACCGATCGCATTCTCGCGCGGAGCGCGGCCGTCATCGCGATCGGCAAGCAGGCGTTTTACCGCCAGGTGGACCGGCCGCTCGGCGACGCGTACGCCGTCACGTCGGAAGCGATGGCCTGCAATCTGCTCGACCCTGACGCCGCCGAGGGTATCGACGCCTTCCTGGAAAAGCGTGGCGCGAACTGGGCGAGCGCGCGATGAGACGCGAAGGGCCGCCCCGAGCGTCGAATTCCGCCCCCGCGGGGCGCAGCGAAGCGCGCGAGCCCGACGGGCCGCCCCGAGGGCGAGCAGGCGCGTGCAAAGCACGAGCATCGTCACGCGAGCCGCGAGCGTGGGGGGAAACGAGGCCCGATCCGCATTGCCAATCGGCAAGCCGATCGGGATAATCCGCGCCAACCCGGTATCTCCCGACCGGCGCAGCGTTCCCGCGCCAGAGACAATTTTCGCTGCATGGCCGACGACACGATCCTCGAAACACGCGGGCTCACCAAGGAGTTCAAGGGATTTGTCGCCGTCAACGGCGTCGACCTGGCGGTGCGCCGCGGGACGATCCATGCGCTGATCGGTCCGAACGGTGCGGGCAAGACCACCTGCTTCAACTTGCTCACGCATTTCCTGACGCCGACGCGCGGGCAGATTTTCTTCAACGGCCGGGAGATCACGGGCTCGCGCCCGGCCGCGATCGCGCGGCTGGGGCTCGTGCGCTCGTTCCAGATTTCCGCGGTGTTTCCGCACCTGACCGTGCTCGAGAACGTGCGCATCGCGCTGCAGCGCAAGCGTGGCCGCTCGTTGGACTTCTGGCGCTCGGCGCGCGTCCTGAACGAGCTCGACGCGCGCGCCCGCGAGCTGATCGAGGCGGTCGGGCTCTCCGCGTTCGAGAAGACGCCGGCCGGCGAGCTGCCGTACGGTCGCAAGCGCGCGCTGGAGATCGCCACCACGCTGGCGCTCGAGCCCGAGATGATGCTGCTCGACGAGCCGACCGCGGGGATGACGCACGAGGACGTCCAGCGGATCGCCGCGCTGATCAAGCGCGTGTCCGCGAATCGCACCGTGCTCATGGTCGAGCACAATCTGTCTGTGGTGTCGACGCTTTCCGATCACATCACGGTGCTGGCACGCGGCGAGGTGCTGGCGCAGGGCAATTACGCGTCCGTGTCGACGAACCCGGCGGTCGTCGAGGCCTACATGGGTGGCGGACATGGCTAGCGCACAGCCGATGCGCGCGCCGCAGGCCGCGGCCAGCCCGCTGCTCACCGTCCGCGACCTGCAGGCGTGGTACGGCGAATCGCACATCCTCCACGGCGTCGCGTTCGACGTCGCGCAGGGCGAGGTCGTCACGCTGCTCGGCAGAAACGGCGCCGGCAAGACGACGACGCTCAAGTCGATCATGGGCGTGGTGCCGCGCCGCGAAGGCTCGATCATGTTCGAAGGCCAGGAGACCGCGCGGCTCGCGTCGAACCGCATCGCGCGGCTTGGCATCGCCTGGTGTCCCGAGGAGCGCGGCATCTTCGCGAGCCTGAACGTCGAGGAAAACCTGATGCTGCCGCCGAAGGTGCGCGACGGCGGGCTTTCGGTCGACGCGATCTACAAGCTGTTCCCGAACCTGGCCGAGCGGCGCAAGAGCCAGGGCACGAAGCTTTCGGGCGGCGAGCAGCAGATGCTGGCGATCGGTCGCATTCTGCGCACCGGCGCGCGGCTGCTTTTGCTGGACGAGCCGACCGAGGGTCTGGCGCCGGTCATCGTGCAGCAAATCGGGCGGACGATCGGCACGCTGAAGGCGCAGGGCTTCACGATCCTGCTCGTCGAGCAGAATTTCCGCTTCGCGGCCACCGTCGCGGATCGGCACTACGTGATGGAGCACGGCCGGATCATCGACATGATTCCCAATGCCGAGCTCGATCGGAACATGGGCAAGCTGCACGAGTATCTGGGCGTGTAACGGCCCGTCGTTTTTTCAACCGGAGGATGCAGATGAAGTCGTTCAAACGCAATTTGCTTGCGCTTACCATCGCGGGCGCTTTCGCCGCGGGCGTCGCGCACGCACAGATTTCCGACAACGTGATCAAGATCGGCATCCTGTCCGACATGTCGAGCCTGTACACGGACCTCGCAGGCGCGGGCTCGGTCGTCGCGGCGCACATGGCGGTCGAGGATTCGGGCATCGAGAAGCGCGGGTTCAAGGTCGAATATGTTTCCGCCGACCATCAGAACAAGCCTGACGTGGGCTCGGCGATCGCACGCCAGTGGTACGACACGGACAAGGTCGACGTCATCGTCGACGTGCCGAATTCGGGCGTCGCACTCGCGGTCAACCAGATTACCAAGGACAAGAACAAGGTGTTCCTTGCGAACGGCCCGGCGTCGTCGGACCTGACCGGCAAGGCGTGCACGCCGAACACCGTGCACTGGACCTACGACACGTGGATGCTCGCCAACGGCACCGGCGGCGCGATCGTGAAGAGCGGCGGCGACACGTGGTTCTTCATCACCGCTGATTACGCGTTCGGCCACGCGCTCGAGCGCGACACGGCGGCGGTCGTGACGAAGAGCGGCGGCAAGGTGCTCGGCGCCGTCAAGGTGCCGCTCAACACGCAGGACTTCAGCTCGTTCCTTCTGCAGGCGCAGTCCTCGAAGGCCAAGATCATCGGCCTCGCGAACGCCGGCGGCGATACGACGAACTCGATCAAGCAGGCGGCCGAATTCGGCATCGTCAAGGGCGGCCAGAACCTGGCCGGGCTGCTCGTGTTCATCACCGACGTCCACGCGCTCGGCCTGCAGAACGCGCAAGGCCTGATCATCACCAACACGTTCTACTGGGACATGAACGACCAGACGCGCGCGTTCGCGAAGCGCTTCGCCGAGCGTGACAAGGGCATCCATCCGTCGATGGTCCACGCCGGCGTCTACGCCTCGGTCCTCCACTACCTGAAGGCCGTCGAGGCGCTCAAGAGCGACGACGGCGCGAAGGTCGTGGCCAAGATGAAGGAGATGCCGACCGACGATCCGCTGTTCGGCAAGGGAACGATCCGCGCCGATGGCCGGAAGATCCATCCGGCGTACCTGGTCGAGGTCAAGAAGCCGTCGGAATCGAAGTATCCGTGGGACTACTACAAGGTGCGGGCGACGATTCCGGCCGACCAGGCGTTCCGGCCGATGAGCGAAGGCGGTTGCCCGCTGGTGAAGTAACGAAAGAACGAGGCGAGGAACGGGGGATGACCGTGGCTGCGCAATGTCGTTGCGACCGGGTACGCTCGTCCCCGGCCCCCCATCCCTCGTCCCGCTTTTGAGAGCATCGACATGCAGGCACTGTTCGGCCAGCTGCTGATCGGCCTCATCAACGGCGCGTTCTACGCGATGCTGTCGCTCGGCCTCGCGGTGATCTTCGGCCTGCTCAACATCATCAATTTCACGCACGGCGCGCAGTACATGATGGGCGCGTTCTGCGCCTGGTTCCTCCTGAACAAGGCGACGATCGGCGGAACGGGCATCGGGTACTGGCCCGCGCTCGTCATCGCGCCGATCGCGGTGGGCCTCTTCGGCATGCTGATCGAGCGGACGATGCTCTCGCGGCTCTACAAGCTCGACCACCTCTATGGCCTGCTGCTGACGTTCGGGCTCGCGCTCGTCATCCAGGGCGTCTTTCGCAACGAGTTCGGATCGTCGGGCCTTCCCTACCAGATCCCCGCGGCGCTGCAGGGCGGCGTGAACCTGGGCTTCATGTTCCTGCCGATCTACCGCGGCTGGGTGATCATCGCGTCGCTCATCGTCTGCCTGACGACGTGGTACGTGATCGAGCGCACGAAGCTCGGCAGCTACCTGCGCGCGGCCACCGAGAATCCGGCGCTGGTGCAAGCGTTCGGCATCAACGTCCCGCGGATGATCACGCTCACGTTCGGCTTCGGCGTGGCGCTCGCCGCGCTCGCGGGCGTGATGGCCGCGCCCATCTACCAGGTGAACCCGCTGATGGGCGCCGACCTCATCATCGTCGTGTTCGCCGTGGTCGTCATCGGCGGCATGGGCTCGATCATGGGCGCCATCCTGACTGGATTCGGCCTCGGCGTCGTCGAAGGGCTCACGAAATATTTCTATCCCGAAGCTTCCAACACGGTGATCTTCGTCATCATGGTCATCGTGCTGATGATCAAGCCGGCCGGCCTGTTCGGACGGGAGCGCTGATGGCAACTGCCGCGCCGATCGCTGTCGCCGCGCGCCGCTCGCGCACCGGCGTGCTCGCCGGAACGGCGGTGATGACGGCGCTGCTCGCGATCGCGCCGTTCGCCGGCATCTATCCGGTGTTCATGATGAAGGCGCTGTGCTTCGCGCTCTTCGCGTGCGCGTTCAACCTGCTGCTCGGCTTCGGCGGCCTGCTCTCCTTCGGGCACGCGATGTTCCTCGGCACGGCGGGCTACGTCTGCGCGCACGCGGCGAAGGTCTGGGGCTTTCCACCGGAATTCGCGATCCTCGCCGGCACCGTCGCGTCGGCGGCGCTCGGCGCCGTCGTGGGTGCACTCGCGATCCGTCGGCAGGGCATCTATTTCGCGATGATCACGCTCGCCGTCGCGCAGATGATGTATTTTTTCTACCTGCAGACGCCATTCACGCACGGCGAGGACGGCATCCAGTCGGTGCCGCGCGGCGTGCTATTCGGCGTGCTCGACCTGTCGCAGATCCTGACGATGTACTACGTCGTGCTCGCGATCTTCGTGCTCGGCTTCCTGTTCATCTATCGCGTGATCCATTCGCCGTTCGGGCAAGTGCTGAAGGCGATCCGGGAGAACGAGCCGCGCGCGATCTCGCTCGGCTACGACGCCGACCGCTACAAGTTGATCGCCTTCATCCTCTCCGCGACGCTCGCCGGGCTTGCCGGCGCCGTCAAGGCGATCGTGTTCCAGCTGGCCTCGCTGACCGACGTGCACTGGACGATGTCCGGCGAAGTGGTGCTGATGACGCTGCTCGGCGGCATGGGCACGATATTCGGTCCGGTCGTCGGCGCATTCATCATCATTGCGCTCGAGAGCTACCTCGCCGGCTTTGGCGAATGGGTGACCGTGATCACCGGCGCGATCTTCGTCGTGTGCGTGCTCGCGTTCCGCCGGGGCATCGTCGGCGAGCTGGCCGCATGGTGGGCCCGCTCGCGCGGCTGATCGCGCTTCTGCCGCTCGTGCTGTGCGCGGCCGCGGGCGCCGCCGCGCCAGCCAGCTCCGCGTGGACCGTCGACGCGACGTGCCGCGACGGCCAGCCGCACGGGAACTACGAGCTGCGCAACGGCGATGGCGCGCTGCGCGTCGCCGGCGCGTTTCACTACGGCAAGCGGACCGGATCGTTCATCTTCTGGAACGATAGCGGCGCGCGCCTCGCGCACATACCGTACGACGAAGGCGTGCGCAACGGCACGCTCGCGACGTGGTACGACCGCAAGGGCGGTGCCGAGCCGCCGCGGCGATTCGAATCGGCGTGGCGGCGCGGCGCGCGGGACGGCCTCACGCGCACCTGGTATGGCGATGGTCATCATCGGTCGGAGACGGAGTACGCGCGAGGTCGCTTCGTATCGAGCACCGGCTGGAGCGACGCGGGTGCGCGCCTGACCGAGCGCGGCGCGCGCGAGCTCGCCGACCGCGACGCCGCGACGGCAGATGCGCTGTACGCCGAGCTGGAGGCGCTGGTGCAAAACCACTTGCCGAGCTGCGACTGATCCCACTTTGACGCGCCATCGGCTTCGCGCTAGATTGCGCGCTCGAAAGCGCCCGGCCGAGGCGCGCCACCGTCCCACAGTCGAGGTCCCCATGCAAAGCCCGTTCACTCAACGCTTGCTCGGCGCGCTCGCGTTCGCCGCCGCGCTGGTCGCGCTTCCTGCCGCCGGCCAGGAGCTGAAGATCGCGGTCGCCGCCGACGTGACTTCGATCGATCCGCATTTCTTCAACCTGTTCCCGAACAACAACGTCGCCGAGCACATCTTCGACAAGCTGGTGCAGATGGACCCGGATTCGAAGATGATCCCGGGGCTCGCGACGTCGTGGAAGACGATCGACGACAAGACGTGGGAGTTCAAACTGCGCAAGGGCGTCAAGTTCCACGACGGCAGCGAGCTCACCGCCGAGGACGTCGCGTTCTCGATCGACCGCGTGCCGCAGGTGCCGAACAGCCCGGGGCCGTTCTCCGCGTATACGAAGGCGATCATCGCCAAGGAGATCGTCGATCCGTACACGATAAGGTTCAAGACTGCGGCACCGCATCCGCTGATGCCGAACGACCTGTCGACGATCTACATCGTGTCGAAAAAGGTGGCGACCGGCGCCTCGACCGAGGACTTCAACTCCGGCAAGGCGGCGATCGGCAGCGGCCGCTACAAGTTCGTCCGCTACGCCAACGGCGACCGCGTCGAGCTCGTGCGCAACGACGCCTATTGGGGCGAGAAGCCGTACTGGGAGAAAGTGACGTTCCGCATCATCAAGAACGAGGCGGCGCGGGTCGCCGCGCTGCTGTCGGGCGACGTCGACGCGATCGAGCAGCCGCCGACTGCCGACCTCGCACGTATCAAGGCGGACCCCCGGTTCACGGTGACGTCGAAGATCTCGCACCGCGTCATCTATTTCAATTTCGACCATCTCGACCGGTCGAGTCCGTTCATCACCGGCAAGGACGGGAAGCCGCTCGCGAAGAACCCGCTCACCGACCCGCGCGTCCGGCACGCGATCTCCAAGGCGATCAACCGCCAGGCGATCGCCGACCGCGTGATGGAAGGGCAGGCGATTCCGTCCGGGCAGCTCGTGTCGGACAAGCTCTTCGGCAACGTTCCGGGACTCAAGGCCGATGCGTACGACCCTGAAGGCGCGAAAAAACTGCTCGCGCAGGCGGGCTACCCCGATGGCTTCAACCTGACGATCCACGGTCCGGCGGGCCGCTACGTCAACGACGAGAAGATCGTGCAGGCGGTGGCGCAGATGCTGACGCGCGTCGGCATCAATTCCAAGGTGGAAACCGCGCCGATGGGCCCGTACTCAGGTCGTGCGAGCAAGCAGGAGTTCAGCTTCCACATGGTGGGCTGGGGCGCGTCGACCGGGGAGGCGTCGTCGCCGCTGCGCTCGCTGCTCGCGACGTTCAATCGCGACAAGGGGCTGGGCGCCGTCAACTGGGGCCGCTACAGCAACGTTAAGGTCGACTACCTGATCGAGCAGGCGCTGCAGCAGGTGGACGACGAGAACCGGCGCACGATGCTGCAGCGCGCGACCGAGCTCGCGATGTCCGACCTCGGCCTGATGCCCGTGCACTTCCAGTTCACGATCTGGGCGACGAAGAAGAACGTGCAGTACACGCCGCGCACCGACGAGTACACGCTCGCGTTCCAGTTCCGGCCTGCCGCAAAACAACCTTGATCGTGCCGTTGCCGCGCCGAATCGACGGGCTTCGCCCGCGATTCGGCGGTAGCACCCCCGGGCGAAAGTAGGTTTTCACTTTCGCCCGTGCTAGTTTTCATCATCCGTCGCAGCCTGCAGAGCGTCGTCGTCCTGCTGGTGATGTCGCTGCTGGTGTTCGTCGGCGTCTACGCCGTCGGCAATCCGATCGACATCCTGATCAATCCGCAGGCCGACCAGCAGGATCGCGAGCGCGCCATCGCGGCGCTCGGCCTCGACAAGAGCCTTCCCGAGCAATACCTGAGCTTCCTCTCCGGCGCGTTTCACGGCGATCTCGGCCGCTCGTTCGTGCACGCGACTTCCGCGCTCGGGCTGATTCTGGAGCGCATGCCGGCGACGCTCGAGCTCGCGGCGGCGGCGATGCTGATCGCGATCGTCCTCGGCATCCCGCTCGGACTGTGGGCAGGCCTGCGGCCGACGAGCGTTGCGGGACGCGCGATCATGGCGGGCTCGATCCTCGGGTTCTCGCTGCCGACGTTCTGGGTTGGCCTGATGCTGATCATGGTGTTCTCGGTGATCCTCGGCTGGCTGCCGTCGAACGGCCGCGGCCCCACCGTCGACCTGCTCGGCGTGCCCGTGTCGTTCCTGTCCGTCGAGGGCTGGCGACACCTGATCCTTCCGGCGACTAACCTGGCGCTGTTCAACGTCGCGCTGCTGATCCGGCTCACGCGCTCGGGCGCGCACGAGGCGCTGCTGCAGGACTACGTCAAGTTCGCGCGCGCCAAGGGCCTCACGAACCTGCGCGTGATCGGCGTGCACGTGCTGCGCAACATCCTGATTCCGATCGTGACGGTCATCGGCCTGCAGTTCGGCGCGCTGATCGCGTTCGCGATCGTCACCGAAAGCGTCTTCGCGTGGCCGGGGATGGGCAAGCTCCTGATCGATTCGATCAACCTGCTCGACCGTCCCGTGATCGTCGCGTACCTGCTCGTCATCGTGACGTTCTTCATCGTCATCAACCTGCTGGTCGACATCCTGTACTCGATTCTCGATCCGCGCGTGCGCCTGACCGAGACCGGGACGTGAGGGCATCTTGAGCACGCCGATGGACGCACCGGTCGTCGTACCGGCGATGCGTGACGGCGCGTCGCCGTTCAAGAGGATCGCGAGCGATTTCCTCGCCAATCCGATCGCGGTGGCCGGCCTCGCGCTGCTCGCTCTCGTCGTGGCGGCGGCGGTCTTCGCGCCGCTGATCTCGCCGCAGAATCCCTACGACCTCGCGCAGATCGACATTCTCGACAGCAAGCTGCCGCCGGGGTCGCCATCGGGCGCCGGCGGCACGTTCTGGCTCGGCACCGACGATCAGGGCCGCGACATGCTGTCCGCGATCTTCTACGGCCTGCGCATCTCGCTCGCGGTGGGCGTGATCAGCACGGTGCTCGCGCTGGTGATCGGGCTCGCGGCCGGGCTCACGGCCGCCTACGTCGGCGGGCGCGTCGAGCAGCTGATCATGCGCATCGTCGACATCCAGCTTTCGTTCCCGTCGATCCTGATCGCACTGATCCTGATCGCGGTCCTGGGCCAGGGCACCGGCAAGGTGATCACGGCGCTCGTCACCGTGCAGTGGGCGTATTACGCGCGTACCGTCCGCTCCGCCGCGCTCGTCGAGAAGCGCAAGGAATACATCGAGGCCGCGCATTGCCTCGCGCTATCGCCCGCGCGCATCGTGTTTCGCCATCTGCTGCCGAACTGCCTGCCGCCGATGATCGTCGTGGCGACCGTGCAGGTGGCGGCGGCGATCGCGCTCGAGGCGACGCTGTCGTTCCTGGGCCTCGGCCTGCCGATCACCGAGCCGTCGCTCGGCCTGCTGATCGCCAACGGCTATCAGTACCTGCTGTCCGGAAAATACTGGATCAGCTTCTTTCCCGGGCTCGCGCTGCTGCTGACGATCGTCAGCATCAATCTCGTCGCGGATCAGTTGCGCGACGTGCTGAATCCCCGTCTCCAGCGATGAGCGCGGTGCTCGAGGTCGACGGGCTGCGCACGCATTTCTTCACGAAGCAGGGCGTGGTCAAGGCGGTCGACGACGTGTCGTTCAGTGTCGCGCGCGGCGAAGTGCTCGGGCTCGTCGGCGAATCGGGCTCGGGCAAGTCGATGACCGGCTATTCGATCATGGGCCTGATCGATCCGCCCGGGCGCATCGTCGAGGGCGCGATCCGCCTGAACGGCGCCGACCTGCGCGCGCTGCCGGCGGAAGGCTTGCGGCGCATCCGCGGCAACCGCGTCGCGATGATCTTCCAGGACCCGATGATGACGCTGAATCCGGTCCTGCGCATCGACGTGCAGATGACCGAGGCGATCGCCGCGCACGAGAAGACGAGCGCGGCCGCCGCGCGGGCGCGCGCGCGCGATGCGCTCGCGCGCGTCGGCATCCCTTCGCCCGAAGAGCGTCTCGCCGCGTATCCGCACCAGTTCTCGGGCGGCATGCGCCAGCGCGTGGCGATCGCCATCGCGCTGCTCAACCGGCCCGATCTCGTGATCGCCGACGAGCCCACCACGGCGCTCGACGTCACGATCCAGGGCCAGATCCTCTACGAAATGCAGAAGCTGACGCGCGAAACGGGCACCGCGCTCATCTGGATCACGCACGACCTGTCGGTGATCGCAGGCCTTGCCGACCGCGTTTGCGTCATGTACGCCGGGCGCATCGTCGAGCAGGGAAGCGCGGCCGCCGTGCTCGGCGCGCCGCGCCATCCGTACACGCGCGGGCTGCTCGATTCGGTTCCCTCCAACCATCCGCGCGGCGGACGGCTCGCGCAGATTCCGGGCATGACGCCGTCGCTGCTGGACCTGCCGCCCGGCTGTCCGTTTCGCGAGCGCTGCGCGCGTGCGCAGCCCGACTGCGTGAACACGCCGCGCGAAACGGCACCGGAAGAGGGACGCACGATCCGCTGCCACCATCCGCTGGAAGCCGCCGTTGCGACCGTGGCGGGCGCTCGATGAGCGGTGCTGCGGCCGGGATCGCGGGATCGACCCCTCTGATCGAGCTGCGCGGCGCATCGAAGCGCTTCGTCAAGACGCTCGATCTTGCGGCGAAGATCGGCAACCGCCTCGGCGCCAACGTGCGCGAGGAAGTCGTGCACGCGGTCGACAACGTCGACATCGCCGTGCATCCCGGCGAAGTGGTCGGCCTCGTCGGCGAATCCGGCTGCGGCAAGTCGACGCTCGGGCGGCTTGCCGCCGGCCTGCTCCCGCTGTCGGCGGGCGAGCGCTACTGGCGCGGCCAGCGTCTCGGCGAACAAGCGCCGGCGGAAGCGCGTCGCCAGCAACTCAAGCTGCAGATGATCTTCCAGGATCCGTATGCGTCGCTCAATCCGCGCATGCGCGTTGTCGACATCGTCGGCGAAGCGCCGGTCGCGCATGGGTTGATCGCGGCGACGAAGCGCCGCGACTACGTCGCCACGATGCTGAATCGCGTCGGCCTCGATCCCGGGCTGATGCGCCGCTATCCGCATCAGTTCTCGGGCGGCCAGCGAGCGCGCATCGGCATCGCCCGCGCGCTCGCGGTGCAGCCGGAGTTCCTCGTATGCGACGAGTCGGTGGCCGCTCTCGACGTGTCGATCCAGGCGCAGGTGCTGAACCTGTTCATGGACCTGAAGAGCGCGCTCAACCTGACGTATCTGTTCATCAGCCACGACCTCGGCGTCGTCCGCTATCTGTCCGATCGCGTCGTCGTCATGTATCTGGGGCGTGTCGTCGAGACCGCGCCCACGGAGGCGCTGTTCGCCGCGCCGAGCCATCCGTACACGCAGGCGCTGCTGGCAGAGGTCGGGCGCGTCGAGCCCGGTAAGCGCACGTACGTGCCCATCAAGGGCGAGATCCCGTCGCCGCTTGATCCCCCATCCGGATGTCATTTCCATCCGCGTTGCCCGCGCGTGATGGCGCGCTGCCGGGAGAGCGCGCCGCCGCTGTTCGACGTCGCGCCCGGGCGCCGCAGTGCCTGCTGGCTGGCGGACGGCGTTAGCTGATATTCTTCGACCGCACACAACAAAGGAGGAAACCCCATGCATCGCCTGGCTCGCATCTTCGCCGCCGCATTGCTCGCGCTGTGCACGGGTACCGCGCTCGCCGCGTATCCGGAGCGCCCGATCACGCTGATCGTGCCGTGGGGCGCAGGCGGCGGCACCGACGCCGTGGCACGCTTCTTCGGCGCTTATCTCGAAAAGGACCTCGGGCAGCCGGTGAACGTCGTCAATCGCACCGGCGGAAACGGCGTCGTCGGCCACAGCGCGATCGCGCAGGCAGCGGCCGACGGCTACACGCTCGGCCTCATCACCGTGGAGATCACGATGATGCATTGGCAGGGGTTGACCGAGCTGTCGCCGACCTCGTATCAGCCGCTCGCGCTCGTCAATGCCGACGCGGCGGGGTTCCAGGTGCGCGCCGATTCGCCGTACAAATCGGTGAAGGACGTGATCGCCGCGATCAAGGCGAATCCCGGCAAGCTGAAGGCCTCGGGGACCGGCCAGGGCGGCATCTGGCAGCTCGCGATCGCGGGCCTGTTGAGCGATCTCAAGATCGACCCGAATGCGGTGCCGTGGGTGCCGTCGAACGGCGCGGCGCCCGGGCTGCAGGATCTCGTGGCGGGCGGCGTCGACATCGTGCCATGCTCGATTCCCGAAGCGCGCGCGCTGATCGACGCGGGCAAGGTGAAGTCGCTCGCGATTTTCGCCGACAAGGCGCCGGCGCTCTATCCCAATCTGCCGACGATCAAGCAGGCGACCGGCAGCGACTGGAAGACGGCCGCGTGGCGCGGCTTCGCGATGCCGAAGGGCACGCCGAAGGAGATCGTCGACAAGCTGACCAACGCCATCGAGAAGGCATACCAGAGCAAGGAGTACAAGGACTTCCTCGCGCAGCGCGGCTTCGGCGGCGAATGGGCGCGGCAGGACGACTTCGCGAAGTACATGGCGAAGGGTGACGCCGACATGGGCAAGGTGATGAAGACGGTCGGCATCGCCAAGTGAAAATCAACGACGCCGTTTTCGGCGCGCTGCTGCTCGCGTTGGGCGTCGGCATTCTCTGGCACGTACAGTCGTTCCCCAAGATCCCCGGGCAGGATGTCGGCCCGGGGCTCTTTCCCGGAACGATTGCCGCCGCGCTGATCGCATGCGCGATCCTGCTGATCCGTGGTGGCGTGCGCGATCGCGCCGGCCGGCCCTGGATCGAGCTGCTGCCGTGGGTCGCGTCGCGCCGCCACGCGTGGGCTTTCGTGTCGCTTGTCGGCACGGCGATCGCCCTCATCCTGCTCTCGAACAGCGTCGGCTTCCTGATCGTCGCGCCGCTCGCGCTTTTCGCGATGTTCATCGCTTTCGGCGTGCGCCCGGTGACGGCGGCCGTGATCGCGGTCGTCGGCACTGCGGTCATCTGGTACGCGTTCTACAAGCTGCTGCGCGTGCCGCTGCCCTGGGGCGTGCTCGAGCGCTTCGCGTTTTGAGCGTGCCGCCGCGATTCCCGCGCGCCGCCGGCGCGCAGCCATTGCGCGTGCGCGCTCCTCGCACACCCTTCCTGCACCGGGGTCGTTGACGCGTGCACGACATCGGCATTGCGCTGCAGATGGTGTTCGACCCCTACAACCTGTGGGTCATGTTCGCCGCGTCGCTGTTCGGCCTGTTCGTGGGCGCCGTCCCGGGACTCACGGCGACGATGGCGACGGCGCTGCTCGTGCCGGTGACGTTCTTCATGGCGCCCATTCCCGCGATCGCGGCGATCGTGTCGGCCACGGCGATGGCGATCTTCGCCGGGGACGTTCCGGGATGCCTGCTGCGGATGCCCGGAACGCCGGCGTCGGCGGCGTACACCGACGAGGCCTACGCGATGACGCGCAAGGGACAGACCGAGCTCGCGCTCGGCGCGGGCCTCGTTTTCAGCGCGATCGGGGGACTGTTCGGCACGGCGGTCCTGATCCTATCGGCGCCCGCGCTCGCCGATTTCGCGCTGCGCTTCTCGTCGTTCGAATACTTCTGGCTCGTGCTGCTCGGCCTGTCCTGCGCGATCGTCATCACGGCGGAGCGGCCGCTCAAGGGCATGGTCTCGCTGCTCCTCGGCCTGCTCGTAGCCTGCGTGGGACTCGGCAACCCCGCCGGGTATCCGCGATTCACGTTCGGCAGCACCGAGCTCCTGGGGGGCATCGGGCTCATCCCGATGATGATCGGCATGTTCGCGGTGTCGGAGATCATCCGCTATGCCGTCGACACGGCGCCCAAGCTCACGATCGTCGACCAGCCGATCGGCAACGTGTTCAAGGGGATGTGGGCGCTCACGAAGCGCTATCCGGTGCAGATCATGCGCGGCAACATCGTCGGCACGGCGGTCGGCGCATTGCCGGGCGCGGGCGCCGACATCGCGGCGTGGATGAGCTACGCGATCAGCAAGAAATTCTCGAAGGAGCCGGAGAAGTTCGGCACCGGGCACGTCGAGGGCATCGTGGAGTCCGGCGCCGCGAACAACAGCGCGCTCGCCGGCGCATGGATTCCGGCGCTCGTGTTCGGCATCCCCGGCGATTCGATCACCGCGATCGTGATCGGCGTCCTCTACATGAAGAACATGAACCCGGGACCGACGCTCTTCACGCAGAACCCGCAGAACATCTACGCCGTCTACCTGCTGTTCATCGTGGCGAACCTGCTGATGATCCCGCTCGGCTTCCTGTGCATCAAGGTGGCGAAGCAGATCCTGCGCGTGCCGCGCAACGTGCTGATGCCGCTGATCATGCTGTTCTGCGTCGTCGGCACGTTCGCGATCAACAACACGATGTTCGACGTCGGCGTGATGCTCGTCGCCGGTCTCGCCGCGTACGTGCTGGAGGAGAACGGCTTTCCGAGCGCGCCCGCGATCCTCGGCGTGGTCCTCGGCGGCATGCTGGAGGAGAACTTCGTCACTTCGATGATCAAGTCCGACGACAACCTGCTCGGCTTCTTCAGCCGGCCGATCGCGGCCGCGCTCGGCGCCTTGACGCTCGCCGCGTGGTTTCTTCCGCCGGTCATCCGGCGCCTCCGCCGGCTCGCCGGCGCCTGACGTAGCCGCGCCGTCGCCGGGTGCGTCCTGCCCCGGACGTGCTCGTCGCGTTGCCCCGGTTGCTGCAACGCGGTAAAATCTACAGCTTTGGCTCGCGCGCTCGCCGCGCGGAACGGACGTGCGCCGCAGGCTCGTCGTCGGCAACTGGAAAATGAACGGCGGGCTCGCCGCCAATGCGCGGCTGCTCGGCCGCCTTGCGTCCGAATGGGCGGGGGCGCAGTCGCGCGAGCTGGCGGTTTGCGTGCCCGCGCCGTACCTCGCGCAGGCGCAGGCGACGCTGACCGGCAGCGCGGTGGCGTGGGGTGCGCAGGATGTCAGCGAGCATCGGCAGGGCGCCTACACGGGCGACGTGTCGGCGTCGATGGTGGCGGAGTTCGGGTGCCGGTATGCGATCGTCGGTCATTCCGAGCGACGGCAGTTGCATGGCGAGACGGATTCGGTGGTCGGCGCGAAGGCGCGCGCGGCGCTCGATGCGGCGCTCGTTCCGATTGCGTGCCTGGGCGAGACGCTGGCCGAACGGGAGCGCGGCGAGACCGGCGCAGTGATCGGGCGGCAGGCCGCGGCGCTGATTGCCGCGCTCGGTGCCGACCTCGCGCGGATCGTCGTCGCGTACGAGCCGGTGTGGGCGATCGGCACGGGGCGCACGGCGTCGCCGGATCAGGCGCAGGCGGTGCACGCGGCGCTTCGGGCGCAACTCGCTGCGGCGGGTGGCGCGAACGTCCCGCTGTTGTACGGCGGAAGCGTCAAGGCGGCCAATGCCGCGGCGCTGTTCGCCATGCCGGACATCGACGGCGGACTGGTCGGGGGCGCGTCCCTCGACGCGGATGAATTTTTGACAATCGCGCGTGCCTAAACGGCTGCGCGCGAACAAGGAAGAGCAATGAACGTCATGGAATCGGCTGTACTGGCGTTGCACGTGCTCGCGGCGCTCGCCGTGTGCGGCTTCGTGCTGCTCCAGCACGGCAAAGGCGCCGACATGGGTGCCGCGTTCGGCGGCGGGTCGTCGGGCAGCCTGTTCGGTGCCGCCGGCTCGGCCAATTTCCTGTCACGCACGACGGCGGTCCTGGCGACGGTGTTCTTCCTCACCAGCGTCGCTCTCACGTACTTCGGATCGCAGCACGCGGGCGGACCGCAAGGCGTGATGGATAAGGGCGTGATGGAAAGAGGCATCATGGACAAGGGCGTGACGGATCGCGCCGTTCCGGCAAAGCCGAGCGACGTGCCGCAGCCCGCACCCGCACCGGCGGGCACGCCGACGCCCGCGGGCGCTGCGAGTCCGGCGGAGGTTCCGAAGTAAGCGACAGGCAACGAGCCGACGTGGTGAAATTGGTAGACACGCTGTCTTGAGGGGGCAGTGGCGCAAGCCGTGGGAGTTCGAGTCTCCCCGTCGGCACCATGAATCAGAACATGCTCGAACAATACTTTCCGATCCTCCTCTTCATCCTGTTCGGGCTGGGCCTCGGAGCGCTGCTGCTCGGCGTGGGCCGGTTCGTGTCACCCAACCGGCCGGATCCGGAAAAGCTTTCACCGTACGAATGCGGCTTCGAGGCCTTCGAGGACGCGCGGATGAAGTTCGACGTTCGCTACTACCTCGTGGCGATCCTGTTCATTCTCTTCGACCTCGAGATCGCGTTCCTTTTCCCGTGGGCGGTCGTCCTGAACGACGTCGGCTTCTTCGGATTCGCGGCGATGATGGTGTTCTTGCTCATCCTCGTGATCGGCTTCATATACGAATGGAAGCGCGGTGCGCTGGAGTGGGAGTGAAACGGAACTGAAATGGCCATCGAAGGCGTTCTCGAAAAGGGTTTCGTCACCACGTCGCTCGACAGCGTGATCAACTGGGCGCGCAACGGCTCGATGTGGCCGGTCACGTTCGGCCTCGCGTGCTGCGCCGTCGAGATGATGCATGCGGGCGCGGCCCGCTACGACCTCGACCGGTTCGGCGTCATCTTCCGGCCGAGCCCGCGCCAGTCCGACGTGATGATCGTCGCCGGCACGCTCTGCAACAAGATGGCGCCGGCGCTGCGGAAGGTCTACGACCAGATGGCCGAGCCGCGGTGGGTGATCTCGATGGGCTCGTGCGCCAACGGCGGCGGCTACTACCACTACTCGTACTCGGTCGTGCGCGGCTGCGACCGCATCGTGCCGGTCGACATCTACGTTCCGGGTTGTCCTCCCACCGCGGAGGCGCTGCTGTACGGAATTATCCAGCTGCAGAACAAGATCTGGCGCACGAACACGATCGCCCGCTGATGGCCGCCGAAACCGGACAACTGGTCGCGGCGCTCGGCGCGGCGTTCCGCGAAGGCACGCTCAAGAGCCTCACTGAGGCGTTCGGCGAGATCACGGTCGTCGTCGACGCCGACCGCTACATCGACGTGATGCGATCGCTGCGCGACCGCGCCGACCTGCGCTTCGAGATGCTGATCGACCTTTGCGGCGTCGACTACTCGAGCTATGGCGGCAGCGCGTGGGAAGGCGCCCGCTATGGCGTCGTGTCGCACCTGCTGTCGCTGTCGCACAACCGTCGTCTTCGCGTGCGCACATTCGCGCCGGACGACGATTTTCCGGTCGTGCCGAGCGTCATCGACATCTGGCCGGCGGTGAACTGGTTCGAGCGCGAGGCGTTCGACCTGTACGGGATCATGTTCCCGGGACACCCCGACCTTCGCCGGCTGCTGACCGACTACGGGTTCGTCGGCCATCCGTTCCGCAAGGATTTCCCGCTGTCGGGCTACGTCGAGATGCGCTACGACCCCGAGCAGGCGCGCGTGATCTACCAGCCGGTGACGATCGAGCCGCGCGAGGTCACGCCGCGCGTCGTCCGCGAAGAGAACTACGCGGAAAACGAATAGTGGCCGAGATGAGAAACTACGGGATGAATTTGAGCGACTGCCGCTGCGCGGCTCGAAAGCTTGCCGCTCCGCTTAACTTGCTCCGCAAGTCAGCAGTCGCCGAAGTTCATCGTGTAACGCTTCGGCCCTCCAGCAACGTCGATTTGCGCACAGAGCTTCGTGGCTGAAATTCGTAATTACACGATGAACTTTGGGCCGCAGCATCCCGCGGCCCACGGTGTCCTGCGACTCGTGCTCGAGCTCGACGGCGAAGTGATCGAGCGCGCCGATCCGCACATCGGCCTGCTGCATCGAGCGACCGAGAAGCTGGCCGAGCACAAGACGTGGATCCAGTCGCTGCCGTACATGGACCGCCTCGACTACGTGTCCATGATGTGCAACGAGCACGCGTACTGCCTCGCCATCGAGCGGCTCCTCGGCATCGACGTTCCCGTGCGCGCGCTGTACATCCGCACGATGTTCGACGAGATCACGCGGATCCTGAACCACCTGCTGTGGCTCGGATCCCATTCGCTCGACATCGGTGCGATGACGGTCTTCCTGTACGCATTCCGCGAGCGCGAGGACCTGTTCGACATGTACGAGGCGGTGTCCGGCGCGCGGATGCACGCGGCGTACTACCGGCCGGGAGGCGTCTACCGCGACCTCCCCGACCGGATGCCGCAGTACCAGGCGATGAAGACGCGCAACGCGCGCGAGATGAAGTCGCTGAACGAGAACCGCCAGGGGTCGCTGCTCGATTTCATCGAGGATTTCACGCGCCGGTTTCCCGGCTACGTCGACGACTACGAGACGCTGCTGACCGACAACCGGATCTGGAAGCAGCGCACGGTCGGCATCGGCGTCGTCACCGCGGAGCGGGCGCAGGCGCTGGGCTTCACGGGCGCGATGCTGCGGGGCTCCGGCGTGCCGTGGGATCTGCGGCGCAAGCAGCCGTACGCCGCGTACCACCGGCTCGAGTTCGAAATACCCGTCGGCATCAACGGCGACTGCTACGACCGCTATCTCGTTCGCATCGAGGAGATGCGCCAGTCGAACCGCATCATCGTCCAGTGCATCGACTGGCTGCGCGCCAATCCGGGCCCGGTGATCGTCGACAACCACAAGGTGGCGCCGCCGCCGCGCGAGGCGATGAAGGAGAACATGGAAGAGCTGATCCACCACTTCAAGCTCTTCACCGAAGGCATGCACGTGCCGGCCGGCGAGGTCTATGCGGCGATCGAACACCCGAAGGGCGAGTTCGGCGTGTACGCGATCTCGGACGGCGCGAACAAGCCGTACCGGATCAAGCTGCGCCCGCCCGACTACGTGCATCTTTCCGCGCTCGACGAGATGTCGCGGGGCCACATGATCGCCGACGTCGTGGCGATCATCGGCACGCAGGACATCGTGTTCGGGTCGGTCGATCGATGAGCGCGGCGATGCTTTCAGACGATGCGATCCGGCGCATCGACGGCGAGGTCGCCAAGTACCCGCCCGACCAGAAGCGGTCGGCGGTGATGGCGGCGCTCACCATCGCGCAGGACGAGCACGGCTGGCTGCCCCCCGAAGTGATGGACGACGTCGCACGCCACCTCGGCATGCCGACGGTCGCCGTCTACGAGGCCGCGACGTTCTACACGATGTACAACCTGAAGCCGACCGGCCGCTTCAAGCTCACGATCTGCACGAACCTGCCGTGCGCGCTGCAGGGTGCGACGGCAGCCGCGCTGCACCTCAAGAAGCGGCTCGGCATCGACTTCGGCGAGACGACCGGCGACGGCAAGTTCACGCTGAAGGAAGGCGAATGCATGGGCGCGTGCGGCGACGCGCCCGTGGTGCTCGTGAACAACAAGCGGATGGCGAGCTTCATGAACCCGCCTGCGCTCGACGCGCTGATCGACGAGCTGTCGGCGGCTGCCGACCGCGGCGAAGGCGCCGCCGCCACGGTGTCAAAGGCAACATGAACGCACCATCCGAATTCATCGACTACGGGCCGGATGCCGTGCTGCTCGCCGGGCTTACCGGCCGCAACTGGCGGCTCGAGGATTACGTGAAGCGGGGCGGCTACGAGGCGCTCAAGAAGATTCTCGCCGAGAAGATTCCGCCGGAGCAGGTGGTCGCCGAAGTGAAGAAGTCGGCGCTGCGCGGCCGCGGCGGCGCGGGCTTCCCCACGGGGCTCAAGTGGAGCTTCATGCCGAAGCAGTTCCAGGGCGACAAATACCTCGTGTGCAACTCCGACGAAGGCGAGCCCGGGACGTTCAAGGACCGCGACATCCTCCGCTACAACCCGCATTCGCTGTTCGAAGGCATGGCCATCGCCGCGTACGCGATGGGCTGCGCGCGCGGTTACAACTACGTGCACGGCGAGATCTGGGACGTCTACGAGCGCTGCGAAGAGGCCATCGAGGAGGCGTACGCCGCCGGGTTCCTCGGCCGCAACATCCTCGGCAGCGACTTCAGCTTCCATCTCTACAACCACCACGGCTACGGCGCGTACATCTGCGGCGAAGAGACGGCCCTGCTCGAGTCGCTCGAAGGCAAGAAGGGCATGCCGCGCTTCAAGCCGCCGTTTCCGGCGAGCTACGGCCTCTACGGCAAGCCGACGACGATCAACAACACCGAGACGCTGGCCGCGGTGCCGTGGATCATCCGCAACGGCGGCGAATGGTTCCTGGGCCTCGGCCTGCCGAACAACGGCGGCACGAAGATCTTCTCCGTCTCGGGCGACGTCGAGCGCCCCGGCAACTACGAGATCAAGCTCGGCACGCCCTTCCCGGCGCTGCTCGAGATGGCGGGCGGCGTCCGCGGCGGGCGCGCGCTGAAGGCGGTGATTCCGGGCGGCTCGTCGGCGCCCGTGCTGCCGGCCGACGTGATGATGGGCCTGACGATGGACTACGACGCCATCGCGAAGGCCGGATCGATGCTCGGCTCCGGCGCGGTGATCGTCCTCGACGAGACGCGCTGCATGGTGCGCAGCCTGATGCGGCTGTCGTACTTCTATTACGAAGAGTCCTGCGGCCAGTGCACGCCGTGCCGCGAGGGTACCGGATGGCTGTGGCGGATGGTGAACCGCATCGAGCACGGCACGGGACGGCTTGAGGACCTCGACGTGCTCACGTCCGTCGCCGACAACATCCAGGGCCGCACGATCTGCGCGCTCGGCGATGCCGCCGCGCTGCCGGTGAAGAGCTTCATCAAGCACTTCCGCAGCGAGTTCGCGCATCACATCGAGCACAAGCGCTGCCTCGTGCCGGACTACGTATAAGGCGATGACGGCACAGTTGCTCAACATCGAGGTCGACGGTCGCGCCGTGCAGGTGCCGCACGGCAGCACGGTGCTGGATGCCGCGAACAAGCTCGGCATCTACGTGCCGCATTTCTGCTATCACAAGAAGCTGTCGATCGCCGCCAACTGCCGGATGTGCCTCGTGCAGGTGGAGAAGGCGCCGAAGCCGCTGCCGGCGTGCGCGACCCCGGTCACCGAAGGAATGAAGGCCTGGACGCACAGCGACCAGGCGATCAAGGCGCAGCAGGGCGTTATGGAGTTCCTGCTGATCAACCATCCGCTCGACTGCCCGATCTGCGACCAGGGCGGCGAGTGCCAGCTGCAGGACCTGGCGGTCGGCTACGGCGCGTCGGCGTCGCGGTATCGCGAGAAGAAGCGCGTCGTTTTCCACAAGTACATGGGGCCGCTGATCTCGGCCGAGGAGATGACGCGCTGCATCCACTGCACGCGCTGCGTCCGCTTCGGGCAGGAGATCGCCGGCGTGATGGAGCTCGGCATGTCCGGCCGCGGCGAGCACGCGGAGATCGAGGCGTTCGTCGGGCGCACCGTCGATTCCGAGCTGTCGGGCAACATGATCGACCTCTGTCCGGTCGGGGCGCTGACGTCGAAGCCGTTCCGCTTCGCCGCCCGCACGTGGGAGCTCGCGCGGCGCAAGAGCGTGTCGCCGCACGACGGCCTCGGCAGCAACCTGGTCGTGCAGGTCAAGAACGACCGCGTGATGCGCGTGCTGCCGCTCGAGAACGAGGCGGTCAACGAGTGCTGGATTTCGGACAAGGACCGCTTCTCGTACGAGGCGCTCAACACGCCGGATCGCCTCACGCAGCCGATGCTGAAGCACGGCGGCGAATGGAAGACGGTCGACTGGCCGACCGCGCTCGAATACGTCGCGAACGGCCTCGCCGACGTCGTCCAGCGTCACGGGCCGGCGGCGGTCGGTGCGCTCGTGTCGCCGCACTCCACCGTCGAGGAGATGGCGCTCGCGGCGCGTCTGGTTCGCGGCTTCGGCAGCGACAACGTCGACTTCCGGCTCCGCCAGGCCGATTTCCGCGATGATGCCGTGCGCGCGGGCGCGCCGTTCCTCGGCATGCCGATCGCCGATCTCGGCCGCATCGATCGCGCGCTCGTCGTCGGCAGCTTCCTGCGCAAGGACCACCCGCTGCTCGCACATCGGCTGCGGCAGGCGGCGAAGAAGGGCGCGCAGATCTCGTCACTGCATTCGGTCGACGACGATTGGCTGCTGCCGGTCGCGCACCGCGCGATCGTCGTGCCGTCGCTCTTGCCCGCCATGCTCGCGCAGATCGTCGTGGCGGCCGCGCAGGGCGCCGGCAAGCCCGCGCCCGCCGCGCTGCATGGCGTCGAGCCCGTTGCCAACGCGGACGTGATTGCCGCGAGCCTGCTGTCCGGCGAGCGGCGCGCGATCCTGCTCGGCAACTTTGCGGTCCAGCATCCGGACGCATCGCAAATCCTCGCGCTCGCGCACGCGCTCGCCGAAATCACCGGCGCCACGCTCGGTGTCTGCACCGAAGCGGCCAACACCGTCGGCGGCCATCTCGCGGGTGCGCTGCCCGCAAACGGCGGCATGAACGCGCAGGCGATGCTCGGCGCCAATGGCGCCGAATCGCCGCGTGCGTATGTCGTGCTGCACGCGGAGCCGGAATTCGACTGCGCGAATCCGGTCGCGGCGCGTGCCGCGCTGGAAAAGGCCGATCTGGTCGTGGTGCTGACCGCATTCCGATCGGCGATGCGCTACGCCGACGTGCTGCTGCCGATCGCGCCGTTCACGGAGACGTCGGGGACGTTCGTCAATTGCGAAGGCCGCGTGCAGTCGTTCCGCGGGCTCGTGCGGCCGGCCGGCGAAACCCGTCCGGGCTGGAAAGTGCTGCGCGTGCTCGGCACGATGCTGAAGCTCGCCGGGTTCGAGTTCGACACGTCGGAGCAGGTGCGCGACGCCGCGCTCGGCCCGGAGGCCGACCTGCCGCGCAAGCTTTCGAACGCGACGCGGATGGAGATCGTGGTGCCCGGCCGGCTGGCCGGCGGCATCGAGCGCGTGGCCGACGTCCCGATCCATTTCGCCGACCCGCTCGTGCGGCGGGCGCCCTCGCTGCAGGCGACGGCCGACGCGAAGCCGCCGAAGGCGCGCGTGAGCCGCACGCTCCTCGACCAGCTAGGACTCGAGGAGGGTGCGCAGATCAGGATTCGCCAGGGACGCGGCGAAGCGGTGCTTGCGACGCAGATCGACGCCGCGGTTCCGCCGGGCGTCGTCCGCGTCGCGGCCGCCCATCCGTCCACGTGCGGGCTCGAGGGTCTCTCCGGACCCGTCACGGTCGAGAAGGCGTAGAGACTCCCCATGGGCGATCTGCTCCTGCCGGTGCAAAACGCAATGGGTGCCTGGTGGACGCCGGTGTGGACGCTCGTCAAGGTCGTCGTCATCGCGGTGCCGCTGATCCTCTGCGTCGCGTACCTGACGTACTGGGAACGCAAGATCATCGGCTGGATGCAGGTGCGCATCGGTCCGAACCGCGTCGGCCCGATGGGCCTGCTGCAGCCGTTCGCCGACGTGCTGAAGATGCTGTTCAAGGAGATCATCGTGCCTTCGGGCGCGAGCCGTGCGCTGTTCTTCATCGCGCCGATGCTCGCGCTGGCGCCGGCGCTCGCCGCATGGGCGGTGATTCCATTCAGCGACACGCTGGTGCTCGCCGACATCGACGCCGGGCTGCTCTACATCCTCGCGATGACGTCGATGGGCGTGTACGGGATCATTCTGGCCGGCTGGGCCTCCAACTCGAAGTACGCGTTCCTCGGCTGCCTGCGCTCGGCGGCGCAGATCGTGAGCTACGAGATCGCGATGGGATTCGCGCTCGTCGGCGTGCTGATGGCCGCCAACAGCCTGAATCTCGGCGAGATCGTCCGGGGCCAGGAGGGCGGCGCCGCCTACTGGTACATCTGGCCGCTCCTGCCGCTCGCCGTCGTCTATCTCGTCGCCGGCATCGCGGAGACCAACCGGCATCCGTTCGACGTCGCCGAGGGCGAGTCGGAGATCGTGGCCGGCTTTCACGTCGAGTACTCGGGCATCTCGTTCGCGCTGTTCTTCCTGGCCGAGTACATGAACATGATCCTGATCGCCGCGCTCATGTCGACCATGTTCCTGGGCGGGTGGCTGTCGCCATTTCCGATCCTCAACGACACCGTGATCTTCGGCATGCGTCCGTTCGGCGACGGCATCGGCTGGTTCGCCGTCAAGGTCGCGTTCGTGCTGCTGGTGTTCCTCTGGGTCCGCGCCACGTTCCCCCGCTATCGCTACGACCAGATCATGCGGCTCGGCTGGAAGGTGTTCATCCCGGTGACGCTCGTATGGATCGTGTTCCTCGGCGCAATGATGCAGACGCGCTACGCCGGGCTGTTCCATTGACCATGAAAGTGATCGACCGAATCCGCGACTTCTTCGGGACCTGGTTCCTGCTCGAGCTCGCACGCGGGATGGCGGTGACCGGCAGGTACATGTTCTCCCGCAAGATCACCGTCCAGTTCCCGGAGGAGAAGACGCCGGCGAGCCCGCGCTTTCGCGGCCTCCACGCGCTGCGTCGCTATCCGAACGGCGAGGAGCGCTGCATCGCGTGCAAGCTCTGCGAGGCGGTGTGCCCGGCGCTCGCGATCACCATCGAATCGGAGCAGCGCGACGACGGCACCCGCCGCACGACCCGCTACGACATCGACCTCACCAAGTGCATCTTCTGCGGCTTCTGCGAGGAGAGCTGCCCGGTCGACTCGATCGTCGAGACGCGGATCCTCGAGTATCACGGCGAGCGCCGCGGCGACCTGTACTACACGAAGGAGATGCTGCTCGCGGTGGGCGACCGGTACGAGGACCAGATCGCGAAGGATCGCGCCGAGGACGCTGCATACCGATGAAACGATAACGGCATGAGCTTCGCCACCTTCACGTTCTACGCCTTCGCCGTGATCCTGATCTTCGCGGCGCTGCGCGTAATCACGACCCGCAACCCGGTGCACGCCGCGCTGTGGCTCGTGCTGTCGTTCTTCACTGCGGCCGCGATCTGGCTGCTGCTGCGCGCGGAGTTCCTGGCGATCGCGCTGGTGCTGGTGTACGTCGGCGCCGTGATGGTGCTGTTCCTGTTCGTCGTGATGATGCTCGACGTGAACTTCGACACCATGCGCCAGCACTTCCGGAGCTATCTGCCGATCGGCGCCGCGGTCGGCGCGCTGGTGCTGTTCGAAATGGCGCTCGTGATCGCCGAAAGCGCCATCGGCCCGAGCACGCCGGCGCCGCCCCCGCCCACCGGAAGCAATACGGAGGCGCTGGGGCAGCTGCTCTACGTCCACTACGTCTATCCGTTCGAGATCGCCGCGGTCGTGCTGCTGGTGGCCATCATCGCCGCCATTGCGCTGACGCACCGCGAGCGCAGGGAAAGAAAGCATCAGGATCCCGGGCAGCAGGTCAAGGCGCGGCGCGAGGATCGCGTGCGGCTCGTGAACCTGCCGTCCGAAAAACCGCCGGGTTAGCACCCGGCCGGGAGCTCGCGGCGGAACGGCCTGACAAGACGGCCACCGCGCGCAGCTCCGTCGTACAGGGAGAAGTCCGAAAGTGCCACTGCTCGAAGCACCGACGCTTACGCACTATCTCGTGCTGGGGGCGATCCTGTTCGCCATCAGCATGGCGGGGATCTTCCTGAACCGGCGCAACGTCATCCTGATGCTGATGGCGATCGAGCTGATGCTGCTCGCCGTCAA